>Ga0209186_1000330_pt1 | contig 39173 bp, 36 predicted proteins | sample SidtaG_FD_187426 | JGI IMG/M metagenome (GOLD analysis project Ga0209186, IMG submission 187426) | Marine algal microbial communities from Sidmouth, United Kingdom - Sidmouth_Male2 metaG (SPAdes) (version 2) | ecosystem: Host-associated > Algae > Red algae > Unclassified | place: Sidmouth...
AGGGTTTAAGGAATGGTTGATGGGGTTTTAGGTGATAGGCAAATACCCCACGTTGTAGAGGCAGGGCATGCCCTGCCCCTACAACGTGGGGATAGAAACAAAGGCGAATGTTCCACGTGGAACATTCGCCTTTTGATTTACAGACAAGAATACCATTTATTTGTTGGTACAAATACCTACGTTACGTTTACATAATCACCACTCTTTCTGTCGTTATTACTTCTTTTTCTTCTATCTGCATGATATACATGCCTTCGGGCAATGATAGGTGCTGAAGGTTTATTTCTACCAATTGCCCTATGTGTTTGATGTGGTAAATAGCCTGCCCTTGTAAATTATATAAGGTCAATTGACGTTCATGGCTATTTGGAAATTCTATGTTGAAAGCCCCCTTATTGGGATTAGGATATAGGGCAACTGTATGAGCATCTTCGGGATTTTCTACACTGACCACTTCCTGGCAACCCTCTTCTATCACGATACTTTCCGTGTTACTACATCCATTTATACTTGTGGCGGTTACGGTATAGGTACCCGTTGTTGTTACTTCAATTGTTGGTGTATCGACAATATCTCCGCTTGGGCTTTGCCAGGTATAGCCACAGCCTTGCAAACAAGCAGTGCCGGGAGTTATTACTTGTAGTTCAATAGGATAACCTGCACAGAATGGATCAGGTTCGGGAATAAGGATGTCCGGTACAGGATGCTCATCTATCCACAAAGAAGCAGTGCCTGCACAACCACTCACATCCGTAACCTCAACTACGTATAGGTAACCAAAATTAGCATTAATACTAACGACATCAGATTCTATACCGATTGGTGTGCGCCACATAATCTCATATTCAGGCGTAATATTTTCTCCATTAACAATGACATTGAGCGTTGAGTAATCGCCTTCACAGAAATACGATTCACCAACAATATCTACCGTGAGTCCCTCTCTGATATTGATATGAAGAGGTGCTGTCACCATACCATCTATGTATTGATACACCGCAAACTCTCCGGGATGCGGATACGCCCATTCTTCATTATATGCCCCCGAAAAGAAAAGGCTTTGAATACAAGAACCGTCTTTATTGGTCCAATGGAAAGTACTATTGGCGTGACCGGATAAAGTAATAGGTGGCAGTGTCTCTCCCGCACAAAAAATTGTATCACCCTCCATCATGATAGGAGCTGGCGGCAAGCCGTTCAGGTCAACATCTTCAAAACGGTAACATTCTGTACCGACCAATTCTACAAAAAGTACTTGAGGTATGCCCATTATTTGTACCGTTTGAGGACTGCCCGTGATTGGGATATTTTTCCCATTTATTCTAAGGGTGTCACTCATATCATCTGAGTAGAGTAGTTCGACATTTAAGGTGTTTTGGGGCTTACATTCGCCGGCGAGTATATTGGGCAGTATCGCCTGACCATATTCTATCGAAAGGATAGAAAGGTTACATTCGTGTTGGGCGTTTAGGTTCATTGCAGCGCATAGGCTTGCTGTGAACATCAACGTGAAAAGTAGATGTCTCCGATTCATTTCTTACTTTTTGTTTTTATGCTTTTTCAATAAAAATGAATTAGTATCAACATTCAAATAAATGTAGATACTTGTGCTATTGAAAATGGCACTAAAATATGTTTCCTAAAATGAGTTCCAATAATATATTGTACGTAGCTATTGAAAATTAGTTCTATCCTGATTTCTTTTTTTACATAGAACAAAAAGAAATACAGGCAGTTACATTTTTGTACTACTCAATGTGGTGTGCCAATAAATGTGAATATTAGGTGTTAAAAGAAAAGATTATCTTGGTGAGAACTTTGGATTATTTACTCCTTACTAATCCAAAGTCATACATATTTACTCATTTGTTTAGACTTAAATTTGCGACTTGGTAACATATTATTTTTTAACATTAATTTAGTTTTTAATAAAAACGAACATACACCAAAACTATGAGTGAATACATCATTATTATGTACTTACGTTTATTTAGTTTTAATAAAATAAATATGAATACGAATAAAATAATTTTAATTTCAGAATTGCTATTAATAACCATCTTTGGATTCGGTCAACAAAAAAACTTCATTGACGAAAATTATATTGAAGTGGCGGGTTCGGCAGAAATGGAAGTTGTACCCGACGAAATTTACCTCCAAGTATCCATCCGGGAAAAAGACGACAGAGAGAAAGAAACCTTAGAAGAATTGGAAAAGAAAATGTTTGTTCAACTCACCAAAGCTGGAGTTGATGTAGAAAAAGACGTATCCATTTCCAATATGATGAGTTCTCTCCAATATCGTTGGTTGAGAAAAGATAATATTAATGCACAAAAAAATTATCAAATATTGGCGCGTGACGCTGTTACCGTTGAAAAGATTTATCAACTTCTGAACGAGATAGAAATTTCCAACATCAGTATCGTCAGTATGAATCACTCCAAAATAGAAGAATTTCGCAGAACGGTAAAAATCAACGCGCTCAAAGCCGCCAAAGAAAAAGCCTCCGACCTCGCCGAAGCCATCGGGCAGAAAGTTGGTAAAGCCATTCACATTACAGAAACACCGGAAAATCATTATGGCTTCATAAATCAGAGTGTTGTTGCAAATATGCTTGTAGAACAAGAATCAATGGAAGACAAGGTCCAAGTAGAATTTGAAAAAATAAAAATCCGTTACACGATGGGCGCGAAATTCAAATTAGAGTAATTTTTAATTTAAAATAATGAAAAACAAAGCCATCGCAAAAGCCATTTTGATGTTCGTCTTGGGGGCAGTTTTAGGCGTGCTTCTGACGTGGGGTATTTTTCACCCTATTTTCTTTCCGAAGAAAAAAATCTGTAAAAGAATCCTCTCATGGAAGCATATGGAATACGATGATGTAAAAGGATATTTTTTCGCAAATTATAAATCAAGTATCACGGGCGAGTATGTTGGCAGAAATGCAAATTCTATTATCGACGAAAAAGGCAGACTCAATCGCGCTGTCTGGAACCGGGAAGGTATTGATTTTTCGGAGATGGATGTGGATAAATTGTTTTATCCTGAAAAATATTATGATACATCGAATGTGGAGATTAAGCAAATGATAGAAGATTATGGTATAGAGATGGAGTTTTGTCATGACCCACATCACGGCATTGTGTTTTGGAACAAATGCGGCTGTCCGCAAGCCTACATTAATATTTGCTATACTTGTAATACGGTTACATATTTTCCGGAAACAAATTTTCCCGGCATTTCGCTTAATGTATCGCGTTTGTTATTTGAGGAAAAAGGTATTGACGCCACCAAGTCTTATGGTGATATTATCGAATATAGTAAAAAATTGCAGTCGAATTAAAAAAAGGGTAGTGTTCGACTAAAGTATGGTTAATGTATTACGAGAGTTGCAAGGCGAATTTCTTTCTTGAAAGTGAGTGTTTTGGTCATCAAATACTCGCATTTTATAAAAATATTCGCCTTGCAACTATTCCATACTTTACTCGAACACTGTCAAAAAAAGGGATTCTTTGATAATTTTTGCATTTGGAATAAAATTAAAGATTTGTGTATTTTTTCTTGATGCTAAAAAAGCTACATTTGTCTTTTACATAAAGTCTATTATTAGAATTTGGATTTTGTGATTTGGAATTTTAAACAAAAAAAAGTGCTAAAAACAAAAATAAAAGCTGCCCAAATCAGCAACCTCACCGATGCCCGTTACTTCGCGGCTTGGTATTCAGAATGGTTGGGCTTCTGCTGCGATACCACAAGTCCCAATTATGTCAGCCCCGAACTCTTGCATGCGATACGCGACTGGATCGAAGGTCCGCAAATCGTGGGGGAATTTGGCGCACAAGATGCGGCGTATATTCACCAAGCTGTCAAGACCTTAAATTTGGATGCCGTGCAAGTTGGATTTTTTTATGATGTGGCTCAATTGGAAAACTTGCGTGGTTTGACCGTCATTCGTGAAATTGTCATTGACCCGAATGAAAATATCGACCTTGCTGCCACACTTGCTGCCCTTTCTGATTCTGTAGAATATTTTTTATTAGAATTTAATAAAAATAATATTAATTGGAATGATATAAAAAATAATAAAAATTATTTTAATGTAAATATTTTAAAATCACTTTGTAAAAAATATCCCGTTTTACTCAGCATAAATATCAAGCCGGACGAAGCGAATGAATTATTGGAAACTTTAGACCCGGAAGGCTTGAATGTATTTGGTGGCGACGAAGAAAAAGTCGGTTTCAAATCTTACGATGAAATGGACGAACTTTTTGAAGCGATTGAATTGTGAAATCTCCCATTTAAATCCCTTCACAATAAAACATTTCGACCTACCGCACAGCTTCAAAAAATATACGCGATTCTCAACCGTTTCACACTTTAATTTCACCGAACTAAAACCTATTATATCAATAAGTTAGCATATTTTAATTCAAGTAAAACTTTAGATTCAAAATTTGACCAAAAAAAGTCGTTTTTTCCAAAAAAACCACATTTTTAGCCTCAAAAATGAATCTGCGGATTTCGCGAAAAGTAAATTAAACAATTTTTTTATTCATTAAAATTAACTACATTCATTAGAGATTATTCTGAAAAAAAATGTATTGAGAAAACTACTGATGACAATCAGCGAGTTAGAACATTCAAAATTCAAAATTAAGTCCATTATCCGATAAAGCTATTTCACCTATAAATCAATAAAAATGAAGAATAGAAAAATTACTTTAAGCGAAAAAGAGATTCCTGAAAAATGGTACAACATCGTAGCTGACATGCCCAACAAACCGCTCCCACCTTTGCACCCCGGCACCAAAGAACCTATCGGACCGGAAGCACTCGCTCCGTTATTTCCAATGGAATTAATTAAGCAAGAAGTCACCGCCGAAAAGTGGGTTGAGATTCCCGACGAAGTGAGACACATCTATTCGATATGGCGACCAACACCTTTGTACAGAGCCTACGGTTTGGAAAAAGCATTGGACACACCTGCGAAAATTTATTATAAGTACGAAGGCGTCAGTCCGTCCGGTTCGCACAAACCCAATACTGCGGTGGCACAGGCTTACTACAATAAGCAAGAAGGCATCAAAAGAATCACCACCGAAACGGGTGCGGGGCAGTGGGGAAGTGCATTGGCGTTTGCCTGCAATTATTTCGATTTGGAATGTGAGGTTTATATGGTTCGGCTTTCCTATCATCACAAACCCTATCGCAAAATAATGATGAACACTTGGGGCGCGAAAGTTTTCCCTTCGCCTTCGGAAGCTACTGAAGCCGGCAGAAAAATATTGGCGCAAGACCCGAACACGACAGGTTCATTGGGCATTGCGATTTCTGAAGCCGTCGAGCGAGCCGCCACCAATGACGATACCAAATACGCACTCGGCAGCGTACTCAATCACGTCAAATTGCACCAAACCATTATCGGACAAGAAGCGGTCAAACAAATGGAAAAAGCAGGAGATATGCCCGATATTGTGATTGCGCCATTCGGAGGCGGTTCCAATTTTGCGGGCTTGGCGTTTCCGTTTCTTCGCCTCAATTTTGAGGAAGGCAGAAACATCCGATGTATCGCTAGCGAACCCACTTCTTGTCCCAAACTCACGCGCGGCGTTTTCAGATACGATTTTGGAGATACGGTGGGCATGACGCCGCTATTGCCGATGTACACTTTGGGGCACAATTTTGTTCCCGCACCCATTCACGCCGGCGGCTTGCGCTATCATGGCGCGGGCGTTATCGTTAGTCAATTATTGAGAGATAAATTAATTGAAGCCGTAGCGCATGACAATATCGAAGTATTCGAAGCGGGCGTTTTATTTGCGCGAACCGAGGGCATCATTCCCGCTCCGGAAGCTACGCATGGCATCGCCACCGCCATCGCCGAAGCCAAAAAATGTAAAGAAGAAGGCGTCTCGAAAACTATTTTATTTAATATGTGCGGTCATGGCAATTTTGATATGAAAGCCTATGAAGATTATTTTGCCGGAAAAATTGTAAAACATGAATTGACGAGCGAAGAAATCCGTAAATCGCTGGCGGAATTGGATACGCCGGAGATTGCGTAATAACACAGGCTTGAAGTACCCCGTTTACTAAACTTCAAAAAGTTTAGTAAACGTAAGCAAGGCACTGATTTATAGTTGATTACAAAATTTTGTTCTTCGCCCACGTTTACGAAACTTGGAAAGTTTAGCAAACGGGATTACTTATTTTATTTTTTATTTAAAATTTCGGAATTATCCCTTAATTGGCACAATTCCGTAAAATTTTATCAAAAAAAATTACTGTTCAGTAGAATACTAAATTCCTAAAAAACATAAAACAAACAGGCATGTTTAATTTTAGCCAAAAAGTAGTGAACACTTTTTTTGAAATGTAGTGGGCTATCCAAATTTAGTATCACGCAGAGAACGCGGAGTTCGCAGAGGTTTTATCATCATTAAGCCTCTGCGAACTCTGCGTTCTCTGCGTGAAAAGTGTTCACTACATTTCTAAACATAAAACAAACATGAATAAAATCAGAAAAGTCATCAAAGACGACATCAAAGAGTTAAAAGAAGTACTCAATTCAATCGACCTATTTCCCGCAGAAATGTTGGATGATATGATGTCGGATTATTTTGAAAATCCCGAAACGAGTGACATTTGGTTTACCACAATTCAAGATGAAAAACCCGTAGCAATTGGATATTGTGCGCCCGAAAAATTGACCGAAGGCACCTACAATTTATACGCGATTGGCATTAGAAGTGATTTGCAAGGAAAAGGAATTGGCGGTGCGATGATGAATTACATCGAAAACGAATTGAAAAATCAGGGTCAACGTATATTAATCGTCGAAACTTCCGGCACGGAGGATTTCCGCCTGACCAGAAAATTTTACGAGAACTTGAATTATACCAAAGAAGCTGTGATTAGAGATTTTTGGAGCGAAGGAGATGATAAGGTAATATTTTGGAAAAAATTGAAATAATGTTATTTTTGTCAAATGAAAAACAGAACATTACTTGAGACAAGGGTAAGGCTTGTGATGGCTGACGAAGCTGAAACAGTTATAGATGAGAACCAAGAATTGTTTGCTGATTTGTACAATTCAAATAAACCTTCGGGTTGTTCCGTTCGAACGCTTCTTCTCGTCGTACTTGCGCTAGTCAATGTTGGTATGTACTTTGGGCTGAAAAAAGTATCGCCGGGGTATATCATTCCTAAAATGATACTTGGGAATGTTGTTGCTGTCATTTTAATGTTTTTAACGGTTTCCATAATTTTAACGATCATATTTCGTAGAAAAAGGAGAAAAGAGCAGATGACAGATGATGATACCGAAGATTTAGTGCAAATCAGCAACGGAGAATATGTAATCGTAAAGAATTTAAGCGATTTTGAAAAACCGAAATTGACCTTGCGCGAACTCAACTTTACTTATATAGGGAGGACATATGAATGGACAGACATCAAAGGCTACACCAATACAGATGAATGGATATTTGTGATGTTGAATGATAGTTCACTTTTACCCATAAAAATAGATAATCTGAAAGAAAAACGAAGAATGGAAATTATCGGAATTTTTGCAGATAGAATACGCAGAGCAAAACTACCGAACGGTCATAATGATAAATTATGAGCTTGAAAATACTTTTTGATGTATTTGTATTTTCTGACGGAATTTCTTACATTTGAGTGAAATTCCGTCAAGATGCTGAGAAGAAATCTAAAATATTTGCGAAAACAGCAAAGTGCTACTCAAGAGCAGATTGCAAATTCAATTGGCATTACTCGTTCTGCATTGGCGGATTATGAAAACGGAAAATCAGAACCGAAGGCGAGTATTTTACAAAAATTAGCCGAACATTTTGATGTAAATGTTCATAACTTATTGAATACAGATATTGATACTCCTCTTTTTCGTAAATCTCCTTCTGAACTCAAAAGTGTCCAAAACAGAGACATCCGAGTTGTTGCAATAACTGTTCAGGAAAACCAAAAGCAAAATATTGAATTTGTATCTGTTGCTGCAATTGCCGGCTATGCCCAAAATTTGACTAACCCTGACTACATAAAAGAATTATCTCATTTCTCTATTCCAAAGCTTTCAGAAGGAACATATCGGGCGTTTGAAATTAAAGGAGATTCTATGCCTCCAATTGAAGAAGGCTTTGTCATAATTGGAAGATATGTAGAACATACTTCTGAATTAAAAAATGGTAAACGATATGTATTTATTTTAAAAGAGGATGGAGTAGTTTTTAAAAGAGTGATCAACGAGGTATCAAAAAATAACCGCTTAATTTTAGTATCTGATAATATTGCCGAGTATTTGCCTTACACTGTAAAAATTGAAGATGTCTTGGAAGCATGGGAGATGGTTTCTTTCATTGGTTATACCACGAAGAAAACTGATTTTAACCAGACCATCCTTGACAAATTACATTCAATAGAACAGAAAATCGATAATTTTTCACCCGCACAATTTTTGATTTAAAAAGAAAATGAATAAAGGCATTTCAATAATAGAATCGCTTGATTTTTCACTCGGAACAGTTGATGTAAAAGAGTCGAAAAAACGATCAGCTTTACGAAATCACTATATTCGTGAAGTGAAAGATTTTGGTATTGACAAGATCTATTTTTCCGGCGAATTTCCTTCTGTTTATTTCAAAAAAGTAAAAAACTTTGAATCAGATGCTCAACGAGAAATTTTAGCCATTCACAAAAAAATATGGAATCAAGGGAAAGTCCCATTTTTATACGTAGAGAGTCCTTTTGAAATCAGAATTTATAATTGCTACGAAAAACCAGTAGAACCAAAACAGGAAGATAGGCAGATCGGCGATATAGAACTCTATCAAACTACGCTTAACGACCTGTCAGTATTAAAGCGGGTATTCGATAAAATTTCTATCGAAACCGGCTTTTTTTGGAAAGAGAAAAAATACGCAAAACAAGTTAAAAACGAATTTCGGGTTGAAGAAGAGTTAATTAAAAACCTCAAAAAAACAAGGGAAATTTTAAAAAAAGAACTTCCGCTTCCCCTTATTCACAACTTGTTATTACGGTCACTTTTCATTTTATATTTAGAGGACAGAAAAGCAACCGATGCCAAATTTTATAAACGGATAACGGGGATAGAAACCGGAACTTCTTACTTTGAAATTCTTAAAAGCAAAAAAGGAACTTACCGACTCTTCGAAGAATTAGACGATAAATTTAATGGTAATCTCAGTCCTGTTTCTAAAGAAGAACAGAAATTAGTGACACCGGAACATTTACTACTTATAAGGGAATGTTTTTGGGCAGAAATTAGGAGAGATGGACAAATAAGCTTATTTGAAGACTGGCGATTGTTCAATTTTGAAATTATCCCAATTCAGCTATTAAGCGAAATCTATGAAGAATTTTTAGGCGTGGAAGACCCCAAAGGAAAAGCTAAAACAGGCGCATTTTATACGCCTCATCCGCTTGCGGAATTTGTGCTGAATGAAATGCTTCCTTACTCCAATTCTAAAAAAACGCTATATAATGTAAAAACCCTTGACCCAACCTGTGGCTCAGGTATTTTTTTGGTAGAAACCCTAAATCGACTGCTTGATAGATGGGAAACAGCACACCCCAAAGAACAACTAACTTTCGATATTATTTGCCAAATAGTCAAAGACAATATTTTTGGAATTGAAATAAATAAAGAAGCCATAAAAGTGGCTGCCTTTAGTATCTATTTGGCAATGCTTAATAGGTTGAATCCCAAGACACTCTGGCAAAACAGACGATTCCCTTACCTAATATATGACCCTGATGAAAAGGATGACAAAAAGCAAGGTCGGAATCTGTTTAGGATGAGTAGTTTGGGAAGTGGTCCTTTTGAAGAGTTGGATATAGAATTAGTTGTCGGGAATCCTCCTTTTAAGCAAGGAGACTTGAAAAAAGAAGAGCAAAACTATCTCGAAAAACGAGGATATGCACAGGAATTGGTATTAGCTTTTTTAGATAGAGTTACAGTTTTAGCTCCAAATGCTAAGTGTGGATTAATTTGTGGAAGCAAACCTCTATTATTTAATAGAAGCAAACCTTATCAAGTTTTCAGAAAGTTTCTATTTAATGAAAACTATGTTGACAAAGTGTATAATTTTTCAATTAAAAATAAGGAAAATATTTTAGCTTATTTTAATCAAATTATTTCTACAATAGAATCAAATTTAGTGCAGGAAGAACAGTTAATTTCAGATTTAGAGGAAAAAATTGAGACAATTATTTTGGATGCACTCAATCTTTCCAAAACGGAAGAAATTTTGATTGAAGATTTTCTTAACTATAATTTAGACGCTTTCCAAAACAAACAAAAATCAATTGCATATCACCCAACTCAACTAAAAGAAAACAAACTTTATGCAGAATATCTCTGCAAGACCATCAACGAGTTCTTAGAATATGACAATGAAATAAAAGCTTGGGCTACGGTTTTTGATTTGAGCCACCGCATTCCCTTAAATGTTGTTGTTCTTTATTTAAATAATATACACGAAGCAGACGCTATAATTGACTTACCGGAAAAAGAAGTCGGAGCAATTTTAAAATCAATGGAACAACACTCCTACAAAGAATATGCTGAAAGCATCTATTTCAGAAGGTTTTTCCGTTATTATGATGAGGATAAAATTTATATAATTAAACCCAATGAAAAACGCTTCTGGTCTCGTTCCATGGCAATTAATGATGCAGACGAAATTATCGTTGAGATACAAAACCAATTGGTATGAACGGAAAAACCAAAACCAAAATCATACTCAAATTTCTTGAAAAAACCAGATACTGGTGTCATCGGGCAGTCATCGAAGCTTATCAAAAAATGATGGAATCCGGCACAGATTATCATGAATGGGAAGAAGAAGATATTAGCAAAGCACTGTATGAAAAAATGAAAAGATTAGACCTTGTAAGAAACAAAGAAATCACGATTATCCCGGAGTTTAGATTATACGGAGCAAAATACAGTAAGAAAAAAGCGAAGGCTAAAGAAGCAGATAGAATTGACTTTCTCTTTTCAAGATGGAAATTAAATGTTGAATTAGAGTATTTTGGAGAAGCAAAAAACCTTTCTTCTAAAACATGGACTAAATCGCATAATGAAGCAACCGTAGATGCAAGTTACTATGGGGGAAGATATATTGACACAGGTATAAAGCATTTAACTTCAGGAAGTTATGCGCTTTTAAATGGTTTCTTGATAGGCTATATCGTGAATGGCTCGGCTAAAGAAAACCTTGACAGCCTGAACTCATTAATCATAAAAAGGAAACTTCCTCCCAAAATAGGATTGATTGAAAACCCAAAACCTATTTGTTCTTATCCGGCATGTTATACCTCAAAAAATATTGAGAAAAAAGAAGAGGTGATTTTACAACATATTTTTCTTGAATTTGATAAATAATCTCGCCACCAGACAAAAAAAAGAACCTCTGACTCCTCAGAGGTTCGAACAAAAAACAAACTATAAACCCACTATGAAAACCCGTATTTGTGGTAATCAATTTCCTTTCCTCATTTCTTACTTCTTTATCTATCCTCCCTATTGATTACGACCACAAGATGCACCCGATAAGAAAAACTTATCGACTAAAAATTCCAATATTGTGACTAGGAAAACTAATGAGTGAATGAATGAATTTTGAATGTTGAATAAAATGAAATCCCGTACTCGCTTCGGGGAGTGAATATAATGCGACAATGCTGAAATGCGTCAATGCGATAATGAAATACATTTTATCATTATTACATTAAAGCATTAAAATACATTCATTCATTCAAAATTCACTCATTCACTCATTGGATGGCATTATTCCGAAGCAGTTGGTCGGCGAGCGTGAGGGCTGCCATAGCTTCTACGATGGGTACGGCGCGAGGCACTACACAAGGGTCGTGTCTGCCTTTGCCCGTGACTTCGACGGTATCGCCGGCTTCATTGACGGAGCTTTGAGATTGTACAATTGTTGCTACGGGTTTGAAGGCTACATTAAAATAAATATCCATACCATTCGAGATGCCGCCTTGTATTCCGCCGGAATGATTGGTCGTCGTTTTGACGGTATCACCTTCTTGTACGAATGGGTCGTTATGCTCCGAACCACGCATATGTACACCCGCAAAACCACTACCGTATTCGAAGCCTTTACAAGCATTAATGCTCAACATCGCCTTACCCAATTCGGCATGAAGTTTATCAAAAACAGGCTCGCCCAATCCGGCGGGGCAGCCCTGAATCACACCCGTTACCACACCGCCAATCGTATCGCCTGCCTTACGAATTGCTTTGATGTGCGTAATCATTTGCTCCGCCATTTCGAGGTCGGGGCAGCGTATTGGTGTAGATTCTATATTGTTGAAATCCAAGTCATTATACGATTTTTCCAACTTCAAATCGCCCACTTGATTCACATAAGCATGTATCGAAATGTTATGTTTTTTTAATAATAATTTGGCAATTGCACCCGCCGCTACCCGCGCTGCTGTCTCGCGTGCAGAGGAGCGTCCACCACCGCGATAATCGCGCGAACCATACTTCGCCATATACGTAAAATCAGCATGTGAAGGGCGAAATTTATCTTTGATATGCGAGTAATCTTTCGACCTTGCATCCGAATTATAAATCACCATTCCAATCGGTGTTCCCGTCGTTTTCCCTTCAAATACACCGGAGAGCAATTCCATTTTATCCGGCTCTTTTCGCTGCGTCACGATAGCCGATTGTCCGGGACGTCGCCTTGCCAATTCAGCTAAAATAAAATCCTCATCCACCTCTACACCGGGCGGACAACCGTCAATAATAACGCCCAAACCGCGCCCGTGCGATTCGCCAAAAGTTGTTATCCGAAAAACTTGTCCAAATGTATTTCCTGCCATGATAATGCTACAATGCGATAATGCGTCAATGCGACAATGATGTAATTCGTTTTTATTGTGATTTGCAAATGTAATTAAATGCTAATTAGAATATGTATTTTGCGGAATGAAAACATTTTCGTTAATTCAATTTTTAGGTGGTGTTCGACAAAAATAGGGTGAGCCATTATACGCGAGTCGCAAGGCGAATTCCTTTGCTGAACATGGATATTTGAGTATTAAAACACCCATTTTCACACAAAAACATTCGCCTTGCGACTATTCCCTATTTTACTCGAACACCTCCAATTTTTATTCAAACATTCCTTCATTACATTGTCGCATTAACGCATTGCATCATTATCTCATTATCTATGTTCAGTGATGAATATTTTATGAAAATTGCCCTGCGGGAAGCCGAAATTGCGCGTGAATCGGGCGAAATTCCTGTAGGTGCCGTTGTGGTAAGCCAAAATCAAGTTATCGCTCGCGGGCATAATCAGACCGAACTCCTCAAAGACGTAACGGCACATGCCGAAATGATTGCCACGACCGCCGCCGCCAACGGACTCAACAACAAATATCTCAACGACTGCACCCTTTACGTTACGCTCGAACCTTGCGCTATGTGTGCAGGCGCACTCGCATGGGCGCAACTCGGCAGGCTCGTCTATGGCGCAAGTGATGAAAAACGTGGCTTTACACGACACGAACCGAACTTACTGCATCCGAAAACCGTAGTGCTGTCAGGAATTATGGAATTTCAATGTGGAGAGATCTTGCGGGAGTTTTTCCGGGAAAAGCGATGACTTGCATTTTTGATTTTTTTGTATTAACTTGCAGAAAAAATAAATATGAAAAACACACATGAGAGAACACCATGGACTGTACAAAAAACAATAGCCCTACGCGAAGAAGGCAAGGACGAAGACATCAACGCGCTGTCTATCAAGGCTTTTAATGAAGAAAAAGAAGCTGCACTTTCATTGCGGGCAGATTTTCATAATGAACCTGCCCGAAGTACTTTGTTTCGTAATGCTGCAAGTCTTGCTATGGATTGCAGGGAATATGTGGAGGCAGAACAATTGGCAGCACATGGTTTGGCAGGCAACCCGCCACAAAAATTGATGAACGAACTTCGCGAATTGTACCAACTCATCAATGCACGATTGTATATGGAAATTTCGTAATGAGTAAACTTATTATTTGCTCGTTACTGAAAAAGGTATCAGCGTAAACCAATACGAATAGGAATATTCATTTGGATATCGGAAGGTACGCCACTAAATTTTCCCGGAATCCATTGCGGCATCCGGCTGATTACGCGCAGACCTTCTCGTCCAAATCCACCACCAAGGTCTCTCAGGATTTTCGGGTTAATAATGTTTCCTTTTTTATCTACGGTAAAACTAATTACAATCATCCCTTCAATACATAATTGTTGAGCAATTTTTGGGACTTTTAAATTGTCATAAATAAATTCCTGCATCTTTTCTTCCGCACATTTCTTTTTTTCGGCTGATGAAATATCCAAATCCTCGCAACCGGGAAAACGAGGAAATTCGTATGGGTTAATGAATATTTCCTCCTCCATCTTTTGAGGTTCAAGCGTATCCGCCGATATTTCTACGTATTGAATGTCAAATGTGGCGGCTGCTGCATTTGACATGCCATTCATCCAAATTGTTATTAAAAATATGCGAAAAAAAATTATTTGTTTCATGCGTATTTTTTATAAAATAAGGTTCTTTGACAATTTTTGCAATATCCAAATTCAAAATGTTTCACGCAGAGAACGCAGAGGTCGCAGAGGTTTGATTATCAATACTCTGCGTTCTCTGCGACCTCTGCGTGATATAAGAATTTGATTGGTTTTGCAAAAATTGTCAAAGAACCTAAAATAAATTCCAATAACTATATCCACTAAGGCAATTGGGAATAATAAATTGGTCAATTTTAGGTTAGTCATTTTTTTCTCTAAGGAATCTTCAAAAACCGCACATAGCCTACGCTACGTAAGGTTTTTTGAAGGTTTCTTAGAGGGAAAAAGGGCAACATAAAATGGCTAATTTATTGTTCCCAATTGCCTAAGATGTTGATAAGTCCTATCTTGGTGTATTCTTAATTGGAATTGCCTAAGTGCTTACGCCTGTACAACAGCTTGAAAATGAAAAAATATTCTTTAGAAGAAAAAAAACTATATCCGAAAAAGTGGAAGTCCATACTCTTTCTTCTTTTAACCTTAGTATTCGTTGCAGGTGGCATTTGGATGATATTGGACGGTGAAAAAATGGGTTGGTTTGTTGCTATATTTTTTGGACTTGGGGGGCTTGTTTTTCTGATTAATCTGCTTCCACAGGCTTCCTATTTGAAATTAAACGAAGAGGGTTTTGAAACTTGCTCCATGTTTAGAAAGCATAAATACAACTGGAGTGATGTTGGCGGATTTGGAGTTGGAAGTATATCGGGCAACAAAATGGTGATGTTCAATTTTTCTCAAGAATATAAAAAGGCGAAAAACGCAAGAAAACTATCTTCGGCACTCGCAGGTGCAGAAGGAGCACTTCACGATACGTTCGGATTAAAGGCAGAGGAACTTGCAGGGTTGATGAATGAATACAAATATTTTTATAACTCAAATCGGGTGAATGAAAAAAATGTTTGACAGTTTATACATCAGACGTTCAATCACAAAATAATCTCCCCAAAACGAATACACGAATAACGAGCATAGTGACACATGAAAATAAATGTCAACACAGCCACCACGAAAGAACTTTGCGAACTCAAAGGCGTAGGACCTGCACTTGCTAAACGCATTGTAACATATCGTAAAAACACGCCTTTCAAAAAGGGAAAAGACCTATTGGATGTAAAAGGTATTTCGGAAAAAACACTAAAGGATTGGAAAGGACAATTGAACTATAAAATTGCAGAGAAGAAAACAACAAAGAAATCCACAAAACCTAAAAAAACAACGACTAAAAAGAAGACCACAAGCAAGAGAAAAACAACGAAACCCAAACGCAAGAAAAAATCTGAATACGAAGGCGAACCTACTTTAAAAGAAGTGCTGACGGGCATAGTGGATAATGCCGTGACCAATTTTATTCGTGACAGATTCGAGGATTTTGACGATTTTTTAAACCATAATACAACACCCAAAAAAAAAGAAGCCAAACCCCTCATTCGTAAAAAAAAGGGCTTTGTACATAGAGACCATACAAAAAATAAAATCACAAAAATCAACGCTAAAACCCTCACATTCAGCGAAATAAATGATTTTGCGAAGCTACTCAAAATAGAACCCGCAGCTATGCGTGCCGTGATTGAGGTAGAATCAAGTGCTGGTGGTTTTTTACCGGATGGTCGTCCGAAGATTTTATTTGAAGGACATATTTTTTGGAGTTTGTTGGAAGGGAAGGGCATGAAGCCGCGTAAGTTGTGTAAGGGCAATGAAAATATCTTGTACCCACGCTGGACAAAAAAACACTACAAAGGCGGCGCAGCCGAACACGACCGCCTCGAACGCGCCAAACGCATCCACGAAGAAGCTGCCCTGTCGTCGGCATCGTGGGGTATGTTTCAAGTTATGGGCTTTAATTACTACGTGACGGATTATAAAAACGTGACGGATTTTGCGGCGGCACAATACATCTCAGAATTGGAGCATCTCAAAGCTTTTGTCGGCTTTGTAGAATCGAAAAAACTGCTGCCTCACCTACGCAGCCGCGATTGGGCAAAATTTGCAAGAGGCTATAACGGCAGGTCGTATAAGAAAAACAAGTACGATGAACGACTGGATGCCGCTTATCGAAAATTTAAATTCAAACCTTGAAGTTTCATTGTTTCATTGTTGGATTGTTGGATTGTTGGATTGTTTTTTTGCTTTGCAAAAAAATATAAACCATCCAACAATGAAGCCATTCAACAATAAAACCATCAAGCCACCAAAGTTCCCACCTTTTCGCCCATAATAATGCGCTCTAAGTTGCTTGGTTCGTTGATATCGAATACGATAATCGGGCGATTATTTTCACGACAAAGTGTAAAGGCGGTCATATCCATAATTTTCAAACCATCACGGATAACTTTATCGAAAGACACCGTATCGTAGCGAACCGCGTCAGGGTCTTTCTCCGGGTCGGCAGAATAAATGCCATCCACGCGTGTACCTTTCAAGATAACATCGGCGTCGATTTCATTGGCGCGAAGTGCAGCCGCTGAGTCAGTGGTAAAATACGGATTGCCCGTACCGCCACTAAAGATAATGACGCGTTTTTTCTCTAAGTGACGCACCGCCCGACGACGGATGTATGGCTCTGCGATTCTATCCATTTGAATGGCAGAAATGAGGCGCGTAAAAATACCCAGATTTTCGAGCGCACTTTGTAGTGCCATCCCATTGATGACGGTAGCCAACATCCCCATGTAATCGCCCTGCACCCGTTCAATGCCTGTTGCTTTTGCATTGAGCCCCCGGTAAATATTGCCACCACCAATGACAATAGCTATCTCTACACCTTGCTCCACAACTTTCTTGATTTCTTTAGAGTAATGTTGCAGCATATCAGGATTGATGCCAAATTCCTGTTCTCCCATGAGGGATTCGCCGCTGAGTTTGAGTAAGACTCTGTTGTATTTCATTCTATTAATGGTTAATGGTTAATGATTAATGATTAATTTTTCTTTTTCGCTGCGCGAAAAATAGATATTGTTCGATTAAAGTAGAGCAAGAGTCGCAAGGCGAATTCCCTGCTAAAAGCGAATATCCGGATATTCAAGCATCATTTTTTTATAAAAATATTCGCCTTGCGATTATTCCATATTTTACTCTAACATCACCAAAAAATACGTTAGAAAATTAATCATTAATCATTAACCATTAATCGTTAAAAAAAAAGAGCGAATCGTTAAATTCGCTCTTCATAAAAAATAATTAACTTCCAAGTCCGACATGTCGAAATGCCTTGACAGTCAAATCGTTATCTACGGATTTGAGATATTGTGAGACGCTTTGTTTATTGCCCTTCACATATTCTTGATTGAGCAGCGTCATTTCTTTATAGAACTTATTGAGGCGTCCCATAGCGATTTTGTCGAGCATCGCTTCAGGCTTGCCTTCGTTGCGGGCGAGTTCTTTTCCAATTTCGATTTCTTTTTCTACAACTGATGAATCAATATCGCCTTTATCTACGGCAACAGGATTCATAGCTGCTACTTGCATCGCTACATTTTTTCCTACTTCTGCGTAGTCACCGGCTTTATTCAAGCCAATCAAAACACCTCTGCGATAACCTGCGTGGATGTATGGTACAACCATTTCAGACTCCAAGTTTTGGTATTGCTTTACCTCCACTTTTTCGCCGATGACGCCCATTTGCTCAGTTACCTTGTCACCTACGGAGAGTCCGCCGCCGAAATCGGTTGCGAGCAAATCGTCCAAAGTTGCAGGGTATGTTGCGAGTGCAATGTCGGCTACTTTTTTCGCCAAATTGATAAAGTCTTCATTCTTAGCCACAAAGTCAGTTTCACAACTCAAGTTGACCACCACACCTTTAGTACTGTCGGCAGAGGTTTGAGCGATAACTACCCCTTCATTGGCATCGCGGTCAGCACGCTTGTCGGCGAGTTTTTGACCTTTTTTACGGAGTATATCTTTGGCTGCTTCGATGTCACCGCCTGATTCGACGAGTGCTTTTTTGCAGTCCATCATACCGGCTCCGGTTTCTTTACGGAGTGCGGCTACGTCTTTTGCTGAAATTTTCATCTTAATTTAAATGATAAATTATGAATGTGTGAATTAGTTTAAGATTAAGATTAAGTCAAAGTTTAAAATCAAGTCAAATTTAAACTTAATCTTAAACTTAGACTTAAACTTCATTAGCTTTTCGCTGCTGCTTTACGTGACTCTTTAGCTTGCTTTCCTTCCTCCAATCCTTCTTTTACAGCGGCTGTAATATATGCAGTAATTAATTCAACTGACCTGGAAGCATCATCATTTGCAGGAATAGGAAAATCTACCGTATTCGGGTCAGAGTTGGTATCAACCATACCGAAAGTACGCAATCCGATTTTCTTTGCCTCTGCCAATGCAATATGTTCGTGCGAAATATCAACGATAAAAATCGCAGAAGGCAAACGGTTCAGATCCTCGATACCACCGAGTACTTTACGCAATTTTGCCGTTTCGCGTGTAATCATCAAACGCTCTTTTTTGGTCACGTTGGTGAGTGTACCATCTGCGAGCATTTTGTCGTTCATTTGCATTTTTTTGACCGACTTACGAATAGTAGAGAAGTTGGTCATCATACCTCCCAACCAGCGGTCGGTCACGTATGGCATGTTCACGCTTTGCGCTGCTTCTGCAACTATCTGACGCGCCTGACGCTTGGTAGCAACGAAAAGGATTTTCTTACCCGATTTAGCAATCTGTTTCATTGCCTTTGCCGCACGTTCCATACATTCAGTGGTACGATTCAGGTCAATAATGTGAATCCCCTTATGCTCCATGAAGATATATGGCTGCATCTTTGGATTCCATTTTTTCTTTAAGTGACCAAAGTGTACACCCGCATTCAATAACTCTTTATTGGTTGGCGTCTGCATTGTTTATATGTTTTAGTGATTGGTGAAATTAATTTTGAATGAACTAATTTTGAATTTTAAATGATTTATAATTCGCAAATTCATTAATTCTCAAACACCAATCACGTATTTTTTTATTAATAAAATAATGAATGAAAAATATTCGCGGTAAAATTGATTGTCGTTCACCGTCAACCATCCACCGTTTATCGTCCACCGAAGGATTAACGCTTAGAGAACTGGAAGCTCTTACGTGCTTTCGGCTTACCGTATTTCTTACGCTCTACCTCGCGGGCATCGCGGGTGAGGTACTTTTTGGCTTTTAATGGCGAACGGAATTCTTCATTAATTTTGACCAAGGCGCGAGAGATTGCCATGCGTGTGGCTTCTGCTTGTCCTTTGAAACCACCACCTTTTACGTTGACTTTGATATCGTAAAGTGATTCTACTTCGGCAGTTTGAAGGGGTGCGACTACGGCGTTTTGGATGTGTGCCTGATTAAAGTAATCTTTGTAGTCTTTACCGTTGACAGTGATAGCACCGGAACCTTGCGTGACATATACACGCGATACGGATGCTTTTCTTCTGCCTAATGCATTGATTTGTTCCATGATATATGAGTGGCGAATTACGAGTTTTCGAATTACGAGTTTTACGTAATCGCTTTTGCTTTTTTATTTTGTTGAGAAAGGAATCATACTTTATATTCCATTTATTTCAAATGAAGAATGACGTTTGCTATTCATTCACTCATTCAAAATTCACTCATTCAAAATTAATTAAATTATAATTCGAGTTCTTGTGGTTTTTGCGCAGTGTGTGGATGTTCTGTGCCTTCATATACAAATAGTTTTTTGTACATGGCTCTGCCCAATTTATTTTTAGGCAACATACCTTTAACTGCTGTTTCTACGAGTGCGCGAGGTTTTTTCTCGACCAACTCCGCAGCAGTCATACTGCGTTGTCCGCCCGGATATCCGGTATGGCGCAAATACACTTTGTCTGCCATTTTGTTTCCGGTGAGGCGTACTTTATCAGCGTTGAGTACGATAACACAATCCCCGCAATCTACGTGTGGGGTGTAGCTTGGTTTGTGTTTGCCGCGCAAAACGTGGGCGATTTTGGAAGAGAGGCGACCCAGTGTTTGGTCTTCTGCATCCACGACCCACCATGCGTGTACGACATCTTCCTTACGCGCTGATTTGCTTGTATATAATTTCGCTTTCATGTCTTTTTCTATAAATATGTAACACAAACATTCTTGTCTGTGCCACATAAAAATACAGACAAAAATGTCTGTGTTACGTTAAAATTTTATCTGATTAGTCCTTCTCGCTTCGAAAAGGTTTGCAAAGGTAGGTTTGTTTTTTGGGAAATACAAGATTTCGTCAAAAAAAGTATAGTTGAGTTTGCATAACTCATTGAAAAACAGTTGAATTTTCGCGCAGAAATTTTACGGTCGAGATTTTTTGATTTTTAATTATACGGAATTTTGTCTTGTTGAGCTGCATTATGCAAAACAAAAAAACGGATTTGCAATAATACTACAAATCCGTTTTGATATGATAATTTTGTTTTTGTTGTAAAAAAAAAGAAGGGAGGTATTATTAAAAATAATTTCCTCCCTTACACCCTCCATCATAAAATCTTTATTTTTTAGATTCTCTAATTTATAGAAATAATTTTAATCATGCTGAAATAAAAATGATTTAAATAATATTTCTAAAAAGCCTTATCGGTTTTTATACTATTTGATTCACAGGTGTTTAAATGTAATCTATATCATTTTTTTAGATAATTTAGAACATAAATTACGTTATGTTTTTTTTATTAAAAAATGAGTATTGCAAGGCAATGTGTTTGCCAATTTTGAATTTTGAATGAAAAATTATGAATGATTAGACTTTATTTAGAAATATTTTGTACGCAGCTAACATTGTCTTTTTCCGATACTCTTCTCCTATTTTTCGCTCTCCCGATAGCTATCGGGAGAGGGTATGCAGCTCAAAATGAGGCTCGATTATCGAAAAAATACAAAATTCCATGCGTACAAAATATTCCTAAATAAAGTCTATTAAATTATGAAAATATCTTGCAGATAACAAAATAAAGTCTTATTATGCCTTGTTTTGTGTAAATGGCTAATAAATGCATGCTATCTACCGATATGTTCGCCAAATGAAAAATTGAGTATTGAGAGTTGGTAATTATTTCATTTAAATATTTGTAAAAAATAGATTTTATTCGTTTTAAGTACCAAGACAGAATTAGGTTTAATTAATTTTGGAATTATTTTTTTCGTCTTCCCTTAGCAAAAAAAATAATTCCAAAATTTTAATTAAACCTAATTCTGTCTTGGTACTTATAAATAACAATTTTAAACTAATTATTAATTATACAACTTGTCCCGACGAATGACGGGATTCTCAATTTGGCGAAGACATTACATCTACCGATTTTTAAAGAAATAAAACGTTAATAAATATTTATGAGTGAAGAGCAAATGACCGTTCCGGCTAAACCTCAAAAGAAATGGAGCGAAATCAAAGGAGAGAACTCTTGGACGATGTTTAAAGTAATCGCCGAATTTGTAGAAGGATTTGAGCGTATGAATAAGATAGAGCCTTGTGTATCTATCTTCGGGTCGGCGCGTACCAAACCCGGTACTAAGTACTACGAATTGGCGGTAGATGTAGCCAAGCGATTGGTACAAGAAGGTTACGGTGTTATTACCGGAGGCGGGCCGGGCATCATGGAAGCGGGTAATAAAGGCGCAAATCTTGCGGGAGGCGTATCAGTGGGCTTAAATATCGAATTGCCCTTTGAACAGAGCCACAATCCTTTTATTGATGTTGACAAAAATCTCAATCACAATTACTTTTTTATTCGCAAGGTGATGTTCGTCAAATACGCACAGGCGTTCGTGACTATGCCGGGTGGTTTTGGGACGATGGATGAGCTTTTTGAGGTGCTTACCCTCATCCAGACCGGAAAAATAGACCGCGTACCTGTTGTGCTGATGGGGGTAGAGTTTTGGTCAGGTATGGAAGATTGGATACGCCATACCCTGCTCGAAGTGCATGGCAATATTAGTGAAAAAGACCTCGACCTTTTCCTTGTTACGGACGATATTGACGAAGTCATTGAATATATCAATAATTTCTACGCGGAAGAAGCCGTAGGAGAGTTGAAGCCCAATTATAGAATGGAGTAGTTTGGTAAATAGTGATTAGTGATTAGTTGGAATACTTTCTGCTTTCAACCTCTTGTTATTCAACATAATAAAAAGATAGTAATTGCTAATTTGCTAATTATCAGATAAAACGATTACCTTTGCAGTCGAATTTTTCATGTCGTGATTAAGCGAATTAGTAATTAGTTTGAATTAACTAATCACTAATCACTAATCACCAATCACAAAACATGGCAATTGTCATATCATTATTGAATCATAAAGGAGGCGTCGGAAAGACGACTTCTACTATTAATATCGGTGCGGGCTTGGTCGAATTGGGTAAGCGAGTGTTGTTATTGGATCTCGACCCGCAGGCGAATTTGACGCTTTCACTGGGTATCGGGCGGCAGCCTTCGAGTATGTATGAGGCTTTGCGCGGAGAGGCAGACCTTGCGCCTGTGGAGGTAAAACCGAATTTTGATGTTGTGCCTTCTACGCTTGACCTTTCGGGAGCAGAGATGGAACTCGTCAATGAAGCCGGGCGCGAATTTATCCTCCGCGAATTGCTCGACCCGTTGATGGATGATTACGATTATATCATTATTGATTGTCCGCCGTCGCTGGGTTTGCTGACGCTTAATTCGTTGACTTCCAGCCGTTACGTGTTGATTCCGTTACAGACTGAATTTTTGGCGATGCAGGGTTTGGTCAAACTCAAACAAGTTATTGATAAGGTACGTTTCCGATTGAATAAGAAACTTGTCATTGGCGGCGTTATTCCTACGATGTATGATGCACGTAAGGTACTCAACCGCGATGTAGTCGCTACGATTCAGAAGCATTTCGGGGATAAAGTATTCAAAACTTATATCCGTGATACTGTCGCACTCGCCGAAGCTCCTGCTGCCCGACAAGATATTTTTGTGTATAGCAGAAGTAGCAATGGTGCAAAGGATTATCTGGAATTGTGCAAAGAAATATTAGTGCGGACGACAGAGGAAGAAGTAACGGCAAGCGGGGAACGACAAACAGTGGACAGTTGAACTTGAACTTAATCACACATGGATTTACAAATCAGAAATTTCGGCGCCATAGAAAATGCGGACGTGAAGTTCGACGGGCTTACCGTGATCGCCGGGGAAAATGATACCGGGAAAAGTACGGTGGGGAAATTGGTGTTTGCGGTGATTAAGGCGATTTCGAGGTATGAGCAGGATTTGGAGGTTGGAAAAGATAAGAATGTCGCCAGATTAGTAGAAAACCTGTATCTCAAAATCAGAAGAACCATCAGATTAGATGATTCTTATAGAAAAGAATTTAGCCCTAGAAGTTTTATTAATGAATTAAGCAGTTTTATAAGAAATCAACCCTCTCTTTTTCAAGAGTTTGAAAGTGAACAACTTAATTCATTGTTCCAACACAAACAAACTCTAATTGAAAATATTAAATTTACAGAAAATTCTTTGTACAGCAAAGATTATTTACTCTCACTGTTAGAAGATATAAAACTTGAATTAGAAAAAAAAGAGACTAAAAGCGATGTATTAAAACAGGCTTTAAAGCGGGCTCTTGTTGCGGAGTTTTATGGAAATTTTTCAACAAAAAATGCTCAAGCTAAATCAATCATCAATTTCACAGAAGAAAAAGACTCCTTATTTGAAATTCAAGCTGAGAAGAATAATATTAAGGAATTTGTAACTCATGAAGAAATACCTCCTTATGAGGACGTTACTTTTGTTGAGACTCCTATTATAGTCCAAATGTATGATGCGATAAATTCTTCTAAAAGTATATTTGAAATTAATGGTGATAAAAGGCAAACTTTTCCAGTAAGACCAAATGTTTCACTACATATAAAAGACTTAATGGATAAAATCTCTAATTCATCAGAATTGATGGAGGTTGATTTGTTGAATGAAAAACAAAAGGAAATAATAGATAATATTGAAAAAATTATTCAGGGTAATTGGTTGTTTGATAGAAAGAAAAGAGATTTTATTTTCACTAAAAAAGAAAAGAATACAACTTCTAAATTTCGCTCTATCAACACCGCCTCCGGTATTAAATCATTTGGAATCATACAGTTATTGCTGTTGGCAGAAATATTAAATAGCAGATCTCTACTTATAATAGATGAGCCTGAAACACACTTACATCCCAAATGGCAAGTGCAATACGCCGAAATAATCTGTTTATTAGTCAAATATGAAATACCGATATTATTGACTTCACATAGCCCGTATTTAATACAGGCATTACGACATTACAGTGAAGAATATGGTATTGAGCGATTTACAAATTATTACTTAGCGGAACGTAATGATAACGGTCTGGTAGATATTGACCATGTAAACGATGATTTGAATCGCGTATTTGCGAAACTTTCTCAACCTTTGCAAGAACTCGTATGGCAGTAGAAGCGTTTTTAAATGAATTGGTGAAGTATGGCGAAGATGAAGATTTATTCTTGGAAATGCCTATGAAAGATGTTCCAAAAAGTTGCTGTGGAAATGCAAGTACCGAAGTGTACGATTTTGACAAATGCAAAGAACAAGTCACCAAAAAACATCGTATAGATGAACCACGTTCTTGTGATGCGTTGAAGATTTTATCGGAAAAAGGAACGATAGATTTTATTGAATTTAAAGGTTGGAAACAGTTTATTGAGCAACAACCAAGTGAGCAAAAAGCACAAAGACAAGTTGAGAAAAAGGTCAATGAGTTCAGTGAAAAAATTTCTGATAGTTTGTTAGTACTTTCATTGATAGTTTTGAGTAGTGATTTCAATCCCATAAATATAAAAAAGAAAAGAGCCTATAAAAATGCTCAAAAACGTTTCATACTCGTAGTGGATATTGAAGAACATAAAAATAATCCACTCGAGGCATTAACAGCAACTTTAGGTGTACTCGAAAGTGCGTCTTCCACATTGGAACTGATTCATGATAGAGTCGAAGTAATTGGTGCTGACGATTTGATAAATCGTCAAAGACCTTTACTTAAAACCTGCTCAACTATAGACAAATTTTACGCAGATGCCAAGATACCATAAAATCACTCCAGTGGAAGCCTTAAAAAAACTCGCGAAAGTCGATACACCTTTCGTAGAGTTGTATGAGCATGGTACATTGGCAGTCGAATTGTACAAACCCAAAAAAATAGACAAGCAACAACCGCACGAAAGAGATGAAATATACGTAGTTATCTCCGGTAGCGGTACATTTTATTGTGATGGGGCAACGATGGATTTTGCAGCAGGTGATTTTTTGTTTGTACCGGCGCATGTAGAGCATCGTTTTGAGGAATTTTCGGATGATTTTCTGACTTGGGTCTTCTTTTACGGACCTAAAGGGGGAGAAATCCCAAAATCCAAATAACAAGCACCAAATTCCAAACGCCCAAGTTCTCATTTTTTGGAATTTGGAATTTGGTACTTGGAATTTATTTTCAGTATGGCAAAGAAGAAAAATAAATCATTTTCATCGGGTTTTGGCGACCTGTTCAGCGATTTGTTGGAGGAGCAACAAGCGGAGGTTATTGTGCCGAGTACGCCGCCGAAGAGTTCGTCTAAGAAGGATTTTTCGACCAGTTTGGAGTCTTTATTTGAAGAGGCTATTACGGAAGCCGTACAAGAGAAAGCAGAGCAAGTCACTGAAGGTAAGGCAATTAAGAAAGATAAGCGACGCACCAAACCTGTGTTTGGTTTGGATTCATTGATACGTCAGACTGTAGAACAAAGCGAAATTAAATCCGACAAAAAGCGTGTTTCTTTTACTTTTGAAACCCAAAAAATCGAAAAACTCCGCAGCATTGCCAAACTCGAAAAGGCACGTATCCGCGATATTGTGAATGAATTGATTACGGACTATATCCAACAACACGAAACGAAAGGAGCTTCATAAGTTCAAGCGCAACAATCAAGTTCAAACTCAAGTTTTTTGATTTGGCAAAGCCAAATCCTTCATTGAACTTGTACTTGATTGTTGCACTTGAACTTCATATAATATTTTATTCAGAAACTTTTAAGACCAATTTCCCCATTTTATCGCCACTAAACAGGCGTAAAAATGTTTCATGAAAATTTTCGATACCTTCAAAAACAGCTTCTTTCGACTTCAATTTGCCTTCCATCATCCACATGCCCATTTGCATGGCAGCCTCGCTGTATTTCTGGGCATAATCCAAGACGACAAGACCTTGCATTGTTCCTCGATTGACTAATAGCGAGAGGTAATTTTTCGGACCTTGAATGTCTCCTGTGTTATTATATTGAGAAATGGCACCGCAGATAGCTATGCGTCCGTGCATACGCAGTTTTGCAAGTGCATGGTCGAGGATTTCGCCGCCTACATTATCAAAATACACGTCGATACCCTTCGGACATTCGCGTTTGAGTCCTGCACGTACATCTTCATTTTTATAGTCAATTGCACCATCAAAACCCAGCTCTTTTAGATAAGCACATTTCTCCGGTCCGCCTGCAATACCTACGACATGGCAGCCTTTTATCTTCGCAATTTGTCCGACCACAGAACCCACAGCACCCGCCGCGCCGGATACCAAGACGATATCACCTTCCTTGATTTTTGCGACCTCAAGAATGCCAAAATACGCCGTCATACCGGGCATACCGAGCGTACCAATATAAGTCGGCAGAGGCGCGAGTGTAGGCTCTACTTTGTACCAGCCCTTACCGTTAGTAGCTACGTATTGCTGCACGCCACCCCAGCCCGAAAGGAAGTCACCTGCCACATAATCAGGATGTTGCGACTCAATCACTTCACCCACCGAACCGGCACGCATCACCTCACCAATCCCCACAGGCGGTATATACGATTTGGTATCATTCATCCAACCACGCATCGCGGGGTCGAGCGAAATATAGTCTTGGCGAATGAGGACTTCGCCTTCTTTTATCTTTGGTATCTCGCTTTCTTGTAGCGTCCATGTATCTTTTTCGGGTAGTCCAATGGGGCGTTTCGAGAGTGTCAATTGCTTATTCATCAAATAGATTTTTGATTTAATGATTTTTCGATTTTTGATTTGAAAGGTCGTAAGATAGGAATTTGCATGTATTAATGATTCTTTGTGGATAAAAGTTTTGTTTCGTTCACAATTTGGATAATCTTTTTCAACGAAACATCTTCCATTCGTCAGTTTTATATTATCAAATTTACATAAAATAACTCCTAATGTTACAAAAAGGTTAAACCCCAAATCCAATGTAATCATTATATGTAAAAGGCGTTTATAGGTGTGTAACATGCTTATAGCTTCTAGTTAGAGTTTCAGGATATGGCGCGCTGGTCGCGCTGTATCCTTATTAAGTTTAAGTTTAAAAATTTAATTTTCAATTAAATTGAGATTTTTATGAATTATTATTTTTTGAAAAAAAATAAGTTTTAAACTTAAACTTAAACTTAAACTTAAACTTCACCACGCACCATATCGCATCTAAATTTTTACATAGATAATTTATTGCCATTTTTTCACAAGACGTTTTGCAAAATTAATGCTGAATTGTGAATGAATGAATTTTGAATAAAATAAAGCTGTCGAATACATATTCACTCATTCAAAATTCACTCATTCACTCATTAATTAAGGCAAGACCACTAAACCTATGTCCTTATGCGAAGTAAAATTTTGCTTTTAGTTTTGTTATTATTTACTGTAAATCAAGCACTTAATGCTCAGGAAGTCTTTCTAACGGAAAGCGGAGGTGCGCCGCCCCCTTTGGATGGCCCTTATGAAAAAACACCAAAAGAAGCCATGCCTATATTGGCGCATGACCATATTCGTGAAGCGGATGTTTTTTGGGAAAAACGCATATGGCGCGTGATTGATGTGCGCGAAAAGATGAATAAGTCGTTTTCTGCACCACAAAATCCGCTGATTAGCGTCTTATTGCGGGGTATCGAAAGCGGCGATATTATACCATATAGTGCAATTGACGACAAATTTTCGACAGCCATGACGCAAGATGAAATCGACGGACAATTATATAGTTCGGATACCGTCAGAGTCATTGACCCCGATACTTATCAGGAAACAATCACGGTGACACAAGACGCCTTTAATCCCGAAGATGTGAAGCGATACCGCATCAAAGAAGTCTGGTTTTTTGATGAAGAAACCTCCACGATGCAGGTGCGTATCATGGGCATTGCGCCTTTGAAAGAAGATTACGACGAGAATGGTGTATTACGTTTTGAATACCCGATGTTTTGGGTCTATTATCCGCATATCCGCAAATATTTGGCAGGTGAAGAAGCCGTGAATCCGATAGATAATGCCAAAACCTTAACTTGGGAACACCTCATGGATGCGCGATTTTTTTCGAGTTTTATCGTAAAAGAAGGCAATGTACACGACCGCCGAATCCAAGATTATAAAACCGGAGAAGAAGCACTCTACGAAAGCCTCAAAATCGAAGAAGAAATGTTTAACTTTGAACACGACCTTTGGTCTTATTAATACGTCAATGCGATAATGCGACAATGATTAATGAGTGAATGAATGACAAGTTCATCTAAATTAGAAAAGTAGTTGACACTTTTACTTTCAAATTAAATGTAAAATAATAAATGTAAAATGTAAAAGTTGTAGGGCGCGGGAACTATTCAATGTCCTGTGTCACGCGGAGAACGCAGAGAATCGATTATCAGACCTCTGCGCCCTCTGCGTGACACACTTTTTTGAACACTCTCGGACGCGAGGTGAAGGGCGCAGTTCTGAATTGTTCCCACTAACCCAAAACGCCTAAAAACCCAAAAAGCAACCGTCATACTGAATTTATTTCAGCATCTCCCGAACGATATAAAACCAATGCCGAACAAAGTACTTAATTTATTGATTATGAACAAAATATAAAACCTAAACTCACATTTAATATGGTGCTTGTGGCTTGGGAGATGCTGAAATAAATTGAGTGTGTAAAATATTAGGGGCAATTATATGTGAGTGCCTTGTTTTTGCGAGATGCGTTAGCATTGACACCGTTTGTAGCACGGTTTAGCTCAAACACGATTAAGGTGCGTAGCACCGACCCCGTCTTGATTTCCAACGGTGCCGCTACTACGTAGCTAATGAAATGTAGGGAAGAATACCTTGCTACAAACGGTTCCGGTACTACGTACCTTTTGGTGAAATTAAATTAGATTTCCCCTAATGTTTTACACACTCAAATAAATTCAGCATGACGCTCTGGTTTAGAGGTGCAGGAACGATTTAGAACTGCGCCCGGGGTGAACGTGTTTCTTTCGTATTTTATTGATTCTAAATTTATTAAAAAATATGAAAATAAAAATGTTCTTGTACGTACTACAAGCACTTTTACATTTTAAATTTGATATTTTACATTTCTAAAAAAGTGTCAACTACTTCGATGAACTTGTCGAACGAATCGTAATTTTTCGGTTGATTCATTCATTAAACATTCACTCATTGCACACCTAAGCGTTCGAGGGCAGCCGTAGCGCGTTGCGGGTCGGGCATGAGTGAGACGGCTTGTTGGTAATCATTGATAATTGCGTTGAGGCTTTTGCCAGTCTGCTCGGAAGCTAAGGCGCGATAATAGTACGCCATACCGTATTGTGGTTCGAGATTGATGGCGAGGTCAAATTTTTTGTACGCGGTTTCAGGGTCTTTCATTTCGAGGTGCAAGATGCCATTATCGAAATGCACACCCGGCTCCATTGCATGAATTTTAGCTGCTTTTTCATAGTACTTTTTCGCTTTCGCAAATTGTTCACGTTGATGAAAATACCAACCTTTTCCCATCAATGCCTCCATATCCGTCGAATCAATCCGTAGTGCATTATCAAAATAATCCAATGCGATTTTGTTATCTTGTCTGTCAAAGTGACGCGCCAATTTTCGGTAAGCATCTATGTGGTCGGGGTCTTCTTCTACCGTCGTTTGGAAAGAATTGATAGCGCGTGCGGTATCGCCCATTTGTTCAAAATTCAATCCGCCCAAATAGAACGCTTCGGGATTCCGTCTATCTTGATTGAATATCAGTCCAATCGTTTTAAGTGATGCCTCGTGCCGGCGCACAATCATCTGCATCTCGCCTAATTTTAGCAAAGTATTTGTCAAAGTAGAATCTCGATTGACTACTTTTTGTAAGGTTGCTATAGCAGATTTAGATTGATTGGCATCAAAATACGCATCTGACAAAAGATGATAATATGCCACATTCAATGAATCGCGATTAACGGCATTGGTCAGGTCGCTAATCGCGGCTTCGTACTGTTCTTCCTCATAAAATAAGCGTCCGCGCATGGCATATAGTTCCGCATTATTCGGTTCATCCTCGATACGTTGCGAAATATCCGCAATGGCAGGCGTACCCTCAATCGTGAGCGTCGTATCCGCGTTTTTTGATGTATCAGAATTTGTACATGCCCAAACAAACATTGAGCAAATAGTCGCTAAAACAAACAGTTTTTTCATATTGCAAAGGTAGGAAATTCGATAATATTGTCCGCAGTTTATTCGTCCGCAGACCGCAGTCAAACGTAAAAATATTTGTATCTAACTTCAAAACTACGGATAAAATATTGCCCCTAATTCCTTAGCATCAGAAAATTTCAAATAATAATATCCAAATTTTGAATGTAGTTACACCATTTTCCAGTCAAAATACATCTAACAATAAAAGGCAAATTTGGTTAAAAAGCTATACAAAATCACCTTCAAAAAAACCTCTCATTTTTTTTGTATCTTTGACTCGGAAAAATGTGGCTCTTGAGATAAATCTGTCTGATTTACAGCAATTTAAACTTAAACTTAGACTTAAACTTAAACTTCGCATGTTTTCATTATTAAATAGAAAAAAAAACGTACAACCACGCAGCTTCAACTACAAACCACGTTCTTACGACGAGGACAAAGAGGAATTCCGCGACCGCGTCCGTAAGCGCATGGAAACCAGTGAAGCCGATAAGGATGCCGTCAAATCACGCATCTCCCGCACCTTCCGAGAAGGGCGACACAACAAACGTAGCAATGCCTACAAAAGTGCTGCCCTGCGATCTAATATCATTCTGATGGCTGTTGTTATCGGCTTATGTTTTTTTGTTTATATTTTCTTACAAAATTATTTACCGACACTCGTTGAAAGTTGGTTTAACTGAAATTAATGAGTGAATGAGTGAATTTTGACTGAGTGAATGAATCATTTTAGATTTTTGATTAAGTGATTTTTGATTTATAAAATGGACATAATTTCATTTTAATCAAAAATCTAAAATCACTTAATCAAAAATTCATTCACTCATTTAAAATTCACTCATTCAAAATTAAAAATGGCAGACATCATACAGCTTTTGCCCGATTCGATTGCGAATCAGATAGCCGCCGGGGAGGTCATTCAGCGTCCGGCGTCGGTGGTCAAGGAGTTGATGGAAAATTCCATTGACGCAGGGAGTACGAGCGTCAAACTCGTCGTGAAGGATGCGGGCAAAACACTCATACAGGTCATCGACAATGGTAGTGGCATGTCCGAAACGGACGCGCGGATGGCATTTGAACGACACGCGACTTCCAAAATCCGTGAGGCAAACGATCTTTTCGAGATTCGCACAATGGGCTTTCGTGGCGAAGCGATGGCATCCATCGCCGCCATCGCACAAGTCGAGATGCGGACACGCCAAGCCAAAAACGAACTCGGTACACGTATCAGCGTAGAAGCTTCCGAAATCAAAACGCACGAACCCTGTCAATGCGTGGTGGGTACAACAACTTCTGTCAAAAATCTTTTCTTCAACGTTCCCGTCCGTCGCAACTTTCTGAAAAGCACCACCGTAGAGATGCGTTATATTATTGATGAATTTCAACGTATCGCGCTCGCCCATTCCGACGTATTTTTTTCCTTACACCATAATGGTAAAGAAGTCTTGCACTTGCCTTCCGGCAATTTGCGGCAGCGTGTAGTCGGTATTTTGGGTAAAAATTACAATCAAAAACTCGTTCCGATAGATGAAGAAACCGAAGTGGTACGCATACTCGGCTACGTAGGTAAGCCCGAATTTGCAAAGAAAAAACGCGGCAACCAATATTTTTTCGTCAATACAAGATTTATCAAAAGCGGTTATTTGCACCATGCCGTCATGGGCGCGTTTGAGGAATTGCTGCCGAAAGGTACGCACCCGCTTTATGTGATTTTTATTGAAATTGACCCCTCAAAAATCGACATCAATGTACATCCCACCAAACAAGAAATTAAATTTGACGACGAGCGATTGATTTATAATTATTTGCGGGTAGCGGTGCGTCATGCACTCGGTCAATACAATGTTTCGCCCGTACTGGATTTTGACCAAGAGACCTTTATGACCCGCCAAGTCCAAATGGAAGCCCAACAACAAAAAGCCGATAGTCAAGCATCAAAAGGCTCAAAAATTGCCGACTTTGCCGGAGGCAACATGACCTCACCCCGCGAAAAATCCAACCTCAAAAATTGGCAAAAACTCTACGAAGGCATCGACGCTTTCGACCCATCCACTCCCGACGACGACACCCAAACCGAATCCGTCACCATAGAAAGCAGCCTCGAAATGGACGACTCCGGCGGCTCATTTTCCAAACTCACCAAACAACCTTATCAAGTACATCAGCGTTATATCATCAGTTCGATAAAGTCGGGCTTTATGCTCATTGACCAACAAGCGGCACACGAGCGCATTTTGTATGAAAAATATCGCCACCATCTCAATGAAGGAGCAACCGCTACTCAACATCAGCTATTCGCCAAAACCATGAACGTCTCGGCAGCAGATGCTATGATTTTGAAAGAAATATTGCCGCAGGTCAACCAACTCGGTTTTGATGTACAAGAATTTGGTAATGAAACCTTCGTGATACACGGCGCACCACCCGAAATCAAAAGCGGCGAAGAGGAACAAAGCATTGAAATTCTGATAGAGCAATACCGCGAAAATGTAGATTTGAAATTGGATATTCGGGAAAACGTGGCACGCAGCATGGCGCGCAGCACAAGCATCAAGCACGGGCAGTCGCTCACGCCACTCGAAATGCAAAGCATTATCGACGAGTTATTTGCTTGCGAAATTCCCTACCAGTCGCCGCGTGGTACGAATTGTTTTATTACATTTGATTTAGAGGAATTGGCAAAGCAATTTTAAATCCCGTACCGACGACTTTAGCCGTCGCCGGGTAACCCCCGTAATGACTGCTTTAGCTGTCAAGTGAATGAAAAACATCTGCAAAATTCTCAACCCAAAATTAATCAGTATAAAAGAAACAGTTGACAGCTAAACAGGCTGACCGCGAATACCGTACCGACGACTTTAGCCGTCGCAGTGGTCGAAAAAATATTTATAAATATTTGAATTTCATTTTATTAAAAAAAAATAAAATTCACTTGACGGCTAAAGTCGTCAGTACAGAGTTCGCGGTCAGCCTGTAAAGCAGTCATTACAGTAACACAATCAGCGCGATTTTAATTTTTTCTTGTATTGAAAAACAATAATTTACACGAAAATTTGGCGACGGCTAAAGTCGTCGGTACGGCGGGTTCGATTTTAAATTTCGAATTCAAAGCGAAGGCAAAAAACCTCGCCGAAGCCGAAACAAAACTACAAACCCTAAATCCGCGTTTCATAGGAGAAGACCATCAAATCGACACCTATTTCAAGGTAGAAAAAGGACGTTTGAAATTGCGCGAAGGCAATATCGAAAACGCCTTAATTTTTTACGAAAGAGAAAATACTCCGACTGCAAAATCCTCAAACATTCTCTTGTACAAACACGCGCCCGATGCGTCATTGAAAGCAATACTGACGACCACATTAGGCGTGAAAATTGTGGTAGAAAAACGACGGAAGATTTATTTTGTGGAAAATGTCAAATTCCATTTTGATACCGTAGAAGGTTTAGGAACATTCATTGAAGTAGAAGCTATCGACGAAACAGGCAATATTGGCAAAGAAAAACTCCAAGCACAATGCAGCGAATACGCTGCATTTTTCAATATACATGAAACAGATTACATCGCACATTCGTATAGTGACTTGATAATGCGATAATGCTTAGGGAAGATGAAGAAAATAATCTACCCCAAATGAAGAAGTTATTTTTTTTATATGTTTGGCTAAATTCGACGCACATAGCCGAGCTACGTAAGGAGAATTTAGTGAAACATATAAGAAAAAGAACGATTCAGACGGGTAGATTATTTTTTTCGTCTTCCCTTAAATGCTACAATGATTTCAATGAGTGAATTTTTGAATGTTGAGTGAAACGAAATCCCGTACTTATGTCGGGAAGTGAATTATTTAACCGAAAAAATCCATTCTTACATCAATCAAAAATCACTGAATCAAAAATCACTCAATTGATTCGATTTGATTTCCTACTTTTGTGCAAAATTTTACGGTAGCCAATAATTCATATTCACGCCCCAACTATGAACTATGAACTATCAACTATCAACTAATTAATGAAGATTTCCAACGAGGTACGGGTTGCGATTTTGGCACTCGTCGCTATATTTGTTTTTGTTTACGGGTTCAATTTTCTCAAAGGAAAAGACCTTTTTAAACGTACCGGTACGTATTATATCGTGTACAAGCAAGTGGATGGACTCGCGCCGCCTGCACCTGTGACCGTCAACGGCGTACAAGTCGGTTCGGTCATTGATGTGCAATTGCTCAACGATTTGGATATTACAGTGGAGTTGAGCCTTGACCGCGAACTGCGACTCCCTAAGAATACCATTGCCGATATTTACACCATGTCGCCACTTGGCGACAAAGGTGTGCGCTTGTTGATTGACCGACTTTGTACGAGTAATTGCATACAGTCGGGCGATACGCTCAATGGTAAATTGACCGACTTTGTCACCTCGTTTACAGGCGATATGTCGACTGCAATTGATGAAGGGAAAGAAGCCGTTTCGTCAGCAATTTCAGCGGCGATAGATTCCATGAATGTCAAATTTTCGGATGAAGGCGAAGCCATCGGCGAGAGTTTTAGCGACCTGCAAGGCATTCTCAAAAACCTCAATCGCAGCACCCGCAAACTTGATAAATTATTGGATGGCTCTACTGACAATATCGCCAGTACCATCTCCAACCTCGAATCTGCTACCTCCAATCTCAAATCCACCAAAGACCAACTCGATAGGGTACTCGCAAGCGCAGAAAATTTCACTTCCGACCTTAGCAAACTCGACCTCAAAAGTAAATTGGATAAGACCGTTGACGGTATAGATGGCGCACTTGATGGTACTGTCGCAAAAGTCAAAGGCACACTTGATAAAGCCGATAAAGCCATTGCAGGGATAGACGAAATATTGGCAAAAGTAAAAGACGGCGGCGGTTCTATCTCACAGCTTTTGAGTGATGAGGCTGCTTTGTACAATAACATCAATGAAGCTACCCTTGATATGCAATTGCTCATGCAAGATATTCGCCTGAATCCTAAGCGATATGTTCGTTTATTCAAAGCTAAATCGCCGAAGTACGAGAAGCCGGAGGACGACCCGGGAAGGCAGTAATATTTGATTCAAAGTAACACAGGCTTCCAGCCTACACTTTCGGGAGATTTTTTCTCAACTAACGCAGTGCAGGCTGGAAGCCTGTGTTACTTTTTACCTTATTTTGGAGATGAATGAATATTTTGGAAACTTTTTGTTTGTAAATTTGAAATAATTTGCTTATTTTAACTCCGAAGAAGCAGCCTTCGTAACACAGACATTCCTGTCTGTGCCACGTAGAGCACAGACAGGAATGTCTGTGTTACGCATACTAAAAAATTAATTTTAAAATACTTTTAAACTAACATTTTTGCACACATAAATGGCAGACATTTTTTTATTTATGTAAATTAAAAAACAATTACGCATTTAATTATTTTTAATTTATGTGAAAAAACAAACGTGTAAATGCCTTATTTAAAGGGAATTTGAAAACACAATTGATATAAAATATAAACACAACTCAACGTGCCGTTTTTCTCATTCAAATAAAATAAAAAAAGTTTCCACAATTTTTCCACACCAATTCACAACTCACTAACAATAACGAATTCCCCATAAAAAATGCAAATTCAATTTTCCAAAAATTTAGACTTAATTTCGTATCTCTTTTTAAAAAAAATCCCAAATTCCAAGTACCAAATCCCAAATTTAATATGTAGGTATTTTATTTGGAATTTGGAATTTGTTTTTTGGAATTTCTCAACGTAAAATATGCCTGACTTTAAAGAATCTATCAAGAATAAAATCCCCAATCCGCGCGCTCAAACAAAGCGGGAAGCGGGGATGTCAGAGTATATGTTTGGCAAACTGCCACCACAAGCCACTTCGTTGGAAGAAGCGGTTTTGGGGGCGATTATGTTGAGTAAAGATGCTTTGACGGTCGTGATTGATACCTTGCGTCCGGAGAGTTTTTATGTGGACGCACATAAAGCGATTTATACGGCGATGATACGCCTTTTTGAGCGTACACAACCGATTGATTTGCTCACTGTTTCGGAGGAATTGAAAAAATCCGGCGAACTCGAAAAAGTCGGTGGACCTTATTACCTTGTCGAACTTACCAACCGAGTTGCTTCCTCTGCCAATTTGGAATATCATGCCCGTCTTGTCGCACAAAAATTCATTCAGCGTGAGTTGATTCGCGTTTCTACGGGAGTCATAAAAGATGCTTACGAGGACACAACGGATGTATTTGAATTGCTCGACCAAGCCGAACAAGGCTTATTTGAAATCACCGAAAAAAACCTGAGCCGCTCTTATTCCAGTATGAGTTCGCTCTTGGGGCAGGCAGTCAAACAAGTTGAAGAAGCCTCCAAACAAGGCGAAGGGTTGACGGGAGTGCCCACTGGTTTTGTGGATTTAGACCGCATGACTTCGGGCTGGCAACCCTCTGATTTAGTGATAGTTGCGGCGCGTCCGGGCATGGGAAAAACTTCCTTCACGCTCGCCCTCGCCGCCAATGCTTCCATTCTCAACAAGCCCGTCGCCTTTTTCTCCTTAGAGATGTCGAGTATTCAATTGGTCAAGCGACTCATTTCGATGGAAACCGAAATACACGGCGAAAAACTCAAAAACGGCAAGCTCGAAGACTACGAATGGCAGCAACTCAATACCGCGATTGAGCGCATGAGTGACCGTAATATTTTTATCGACGATACACCCGCGATTAATATTTTTGAACTCCGCGCCAAGTGTCGCCGCCTCAAAATGCAGCACGACATCCAAATGGTGATGATTGATTATCTCCAATTGATGACAGGCAGCATGGACAATAACCGCAATGGCAATCGTGAGCAAGAAATTAGTTCCATTTCGCGAGCATTGAAGGGCTTGGCGAAGGAGTTGAATATTCCGGTGATTGCGCTGTCGCAGTTGAGTCGTGCGGTGGAAACGCGTGGGGGAACGAAGCGTCCGCAACTCTCTGACCTTCGTGAATCAGGCGCCATCGAGCAAGATGCGGATATGGTCACCTTCATCTATCGTCCTGAATACTACCAGATTATGGAAGATGAAGAGGGCAATTCGCTCAAAGGAAAAGCCGAAGTCATCATCGCCAAACACCGTAACGGCGCACTCGGCACAGTCGATTTACGTTTTACAGGCGAGACGGCAAAATTCAGCGATTGGGGCGATGGTTTTGAGTCTTTTCCGACTTCCAATGATGGTTTTGAAAGTCCCGCAGCCAATATCATCGTGCGTCCTTCGCGTATGAATGATGATTTTGAGGATGTACCTTTTTAATGAATTGACGAGTTGATGAGTTGTTGAGTTGACGACGCATCAATTCGACAAACATCAACTCGACAAATCAACAACACATGAAGAAGGCGGTTATTGACTTGGGAACAAACACCTTCCACTTGCTCATTGTAGAGGGAAATGGGAGCGGTCATTTAGAGGAAATTTACCGCAAACGTATCTTTATACAACTCGCCGAAGAAAGCATTACACGTATAGGTGCAGGTGCATTTGAGCGTGGCTTGAATGCTTTGCGTGAATATCGTGAAGCCCTCGATGAATATAAAGTTACCAATGTACGCGCTTTCGGGACAGCTGCGCTGCGACGTGCAGAAAACAGTGCAGAATTTCGCGCAGCAATTAAGAAAGAAACCGGAATTGAGGTGGAAGTTATCGGCGGAGACGAAGAAGCACGACTGATTACGGAAGGTGTGCGACTTGCTATTCCCATGAATGAAAAACCTGTCTTGATAATGGATATTGGTGGTGGAAGTGTGGAGTTTATTATCGCAAATAATGCAGCAGTTTTTTGGGCACAAAGTTTTCCGGTTGGTGTGGCGGTCTTGTTTAATGATTTCCACAAAAACGAACCTATCACCACACAAGAAATTACGAATATTCAACAATCTTTGGATGAAACATTAGCTCCGCTAAAAGCAGCTTTACGTGCACATAAGGTGGATGCGCTGGTGGGAGCTTCGGGTACTTTTGATGTATTGGAAGCGATGTTAGTGGAAGTGAAACCGCATCCCTTACACGCTACTTTACAAGCGAAAGATTTTTATC
>Ga0209186_1000333_pt1 | contig 38856 bp, 37 predicted proteins | sample SidtaG_FD_187426 | JGI IMG/M metagenome (GOLD analysis project Ga0209186, IMG submission 187426) | Marine algal microbial communities from Sidmouth, United Kingdom - Sidmouth_Male2 metaG (SPAdes) (version 2) | ecosystem: Host-associated > Algae > Red algae > Unclassified | place: Sidmouth...
AATTAATTTATACAACGAAATAAGATTACATTTATCTTTAGACTATAAAACACCAAATATGGTATATAAATTATCAGCGTAAATTCAATTTTAACCTGTAGCCATATTTCAGGACTAGACATTAAAAAAAGAACACTAGATGAAAGATAGAGGTGTTTTACACATTAAGCTTTTTAAGTATCTGTTAGAGAATAACAATTCATTCGGATATGTTCAAATAAAAGATTTTTTGTTAGAAAATTTTGAGGACGAAGAAAACTTCAAAGACAGAACAAAAATGAATAACCTTTTAAAATTTTTGAACGCAGAGAACTATATAGATATAGAAACTTCAAAAACTTACGGAATTGGAATTATTACTGACGCAGGTCATAGAATAACGAGAAATGAAATATCAAGTTCGGTTAGAATTAAACCTAAAGCAGTTGAGTTATATAATTCCTACTTAAACAACAAAACCAATAAATTAGGAATGTATTTATCAATTGGAATAGCTGTAATTGCTATTTTAATCTCTGTTTTTCCTTACATTCAAAATGACAGTTTGGACAGTAAAAGGATTTATCTTTTAGACGATAAGGCGGATTCTTTGTATAAAGAGATTGATAATTTGAAGTTCTTGAATAATCAACTGAATTACGTACTTGATAGCGTGAAAAACAATAAATCCAAAAAATTAGAGCCAATATAAATATTGCAATTAGAGTATTTAATATTTTATCTTTAATCCCAAACACGGAACAATAAAAAACTAAACACAACAAAGGCTATAATTCATTGCTATTACTAGCGTACTTGGAAAAATTATTTACCTACATTATGTTATTCGTTGACCTAAATTTTAAATTCTAAACCACGCAACGAAATCATAGCCTAAAACGTTGTAAGTAATGCGAAAATCGTTCTAAACATTAACATTTGAACTAAAAATTCAACCGCACAAACAGCACATTTATTTTTTACCAAACGCTCAATGCCAACGCTCGAAAAAATAAAAGAGCTGTTTCTTCCAACGCACAATATCAACTAAAAAAAAATTACTACCTTGCCATATATTTAGCAAGTTAAAATTAAGCAAGTATATAAAATGGCAACATTTGGAGAGTTTTTAAGAAAAGAAAGAAAAAAATTAAATCTAAATCAAAGTGATTTCGGACAACATTTTGGAATAATAATGACCGACATAAGCAAGATAGAAAACGGGCATAAAAAATTTCCATTTGCGAATTTGCAAAGTTTAGCAGAGTTTTTAAAACTAGACTATTCGGATATTAAAAATCTTTTTGTAGCGGATAAATTAGTTGAAGAGGCTCACAAATATGAGTGTTCAGATAAAGTTTTTTCAGTTGCAGAAACTCAGTCCAAATACATAAAGAATAAGAACGTTAAGCAAAGTAAACTATCAATTTAGTTAATATTATGAGCGAAGAAATATTACAAAGAGACCTGCATAATAATCCTGAAAAAATTGGTAACTGGGACTTTTACAATATTGGTGCAACTTCGGTTAAAGCACTAAAAGAATATGGAATAATACGCAATGTAAATTACGGTAAAGAAGAACGTAAAAAAGTTGATGCTCTTATAGTTCAAAGAAAAAATGTTATTGCAGTTATTGAATATAAAAAACCATCAGAGTTCAAAACAAAAGCTCAAAAAAACAAAGCGATAAAGCAAGAGTTAGAGGTGGCACGTAAAATTGGCGCAAACTTAGTTATAGCAACCGACACAAAAGAGACTATTTGGGTTAATACAATTACTGGAAACAGAATAAAGGATGAGGAAAATAAAGAAATTAAAGACAATTTTAATCCAAAAGACGAAAAGACAGTATCCTTAATAGAAAAAATCATTCAGTCTATAAATGAATTAAACGACCAAATCAAACCTAAAAAGCTAGTGAATCCAACAAATCTAGCAAAACAAATATGGCAAGACATATGGTCAGTAAGTGGAGCTACACCAGAAAACTGTCTTTATACTTTTGTTGAATTATTTATATTCAAATATTTAAGTGACTTAAATGTGCTACAAGGAATGTATAACTTTTACACTTTGTACGACAGCTTTGACGTAAATACTGAAGATGAAGTTTTAGAGACTTATGCGAGTATAATACGACCAAAAATTAAAGTTTTATTTCCAGAAAATCCAGCAGACAAAACAACTATAATAAACGGAACTATCTTTGTCAGTAAAGACCAAAAAGCTGTTCAAGGGTATAGTACAGTTTTCAAAAAAGTTTTAGGAAAGTTTAAAGATTATGGGAAATTAGAACATATTGATTATGATTTCAAGAGTCAATTATTCGAAAGCTTCTTAAAAGAAAGTATAAGCAAAAAAAATTGGGGTCAATTTTTCACGCCAATAAAAGTAGTTAGAGCTGTAGTTGATATTGCAAAAGACGAAATTAAAGTTGGTTCAAAAATATGCGACCCAGCTTGTGGAGTTGGCAAATTCTTATTAGAGCCAATTGCAGCAAAACTGAATGAGTTTTATGAAATTAAAAAAGGTAAATTAATTCCAAAAATAACTATCCAAGGTTATGATAAAGGATTTGACAAAGACGAACAAAAAACTATAATATTAGCTAAAGCTAATATGCTTATTTATTTCTCAGATATAATAAAAGACAACCCAAATATTACAAGCGAGTTTGCTCAATTATTTAACGATAGTTTTCTTTTAAAAACAAATTCTATTTTAGGAACACTTTCGGAACCAGTTGAAAATGAATATGACCTTATAGTTACAAATCCACCATATGTTACAAGTGGAAGTAGTAACCTTAAAGAAGAAATAAAGAAGGATGGAACTTTAGTCAATTATTACAAAATAAATGCTTTAGGTGTAGAAGGTTTATTTATGGAATGGATAATCAGAGCTCTTAAACCTAACGGAAAGGCTTTTGTTATTGTACCAGATGGTATTTTCAATAGACAAAATGATAAAAATATGCGTCAGTTTATCACAGACGAATGTTTTATAGATGGTATAATTTCACTTCCGATTAAAACTTTCTTCACTACGCCTAAAAAAACCTACTTATTGTGTATTACTAAAAAACCAAATAGAAAAGTAATCCAAAGTGACCCAGTTTTCACATATCTCGTTAGCGAAATAGGAGAAAGTAGAGATGTTTATAGATTTGATATTGAACAAGATGATTTATCAGAGGCAGTAGCGCTTTATTCCTTTTTCAAAGGAAACAAAACTGGATTTAAAAAAATTAATTCAGACAAAAGATGTAAAGTTCAAGAGTTTAAAATGTTTCAACCAGATAACCATTGGTCTGTGGACAGATGGTGGACTCAAGAAGAGCAAATTGAACTTGGTATCATAGAAAGAGACGAAACAGTATCACTTGAGGATTTAAGTGAAATGATTACGGATTTTTCTTCAACTTTAAATGAATATTCCAATCTATTTAGTTCGGTCGCTGGAAAAGAAAAAGTCACTTGCAATTTTAAAGACATTAAACTTTCTAACAAAAGTTTTTTTGAATTAGGTATTGGAAAAAGAGTTTTAAAAAGAGACATTGTAAAATTAAAAGGAACAATTCCAATTTATTCAGCGAACGTAAAAGTTCCTGTTGGCTATCATATAGAAAGCAACTTAAAAGATTTTACTAAGAATTTTGTTTTATGGGGAATAGACGGAAATTTTGAATTTAATACCATACTAAAAAACACACCTTTTGTTTCAACAGACCATTGTGGAACGATTAAGATTTTAAATGAGGAAATCTTGCCTGAATACTTAATGATACAACTGGATAATGTTAAGCATAAATATGGTTTTGACAGAGGTCTAAGAGCATCTATTAAGAATATGAAAGAAGTCGTTATAAAACTTCCATTCAATGATGATGGTTCTTTAAATATAGAGAAACAAAAAGAAGTTATTGAAAAATACGAATACATATTAGAACTGAAAACGAGAATCTCAGCTTATAAAGAACAGCTATTTGATGTGAACATTGATTTCGAATAGCCAACGCTGAAAGCCATACACATTCGCAATTCGCTACAGCCAACGCTACGCCAAAAATTGCAAAAGAGTATGTCTTACCAACGCTCACATTTGAACTAAATAAGAAACATCGGAAAACAAACTGAATGAAAAAAGCACTACTTACAACACCGTGTATAATTAATTGCTTGTCTATTAACTACTTACGAAAGTTCTCGCAGACTTTAAATGTAGTTTTTATTTACTAACTTTAGTGCTAATTCACGCAACTAATCATACACAAACACGTTGTGTGCAATTAAACCAACCAACCGAAAACAGAATTAAATTAAAATATGAGTAGTTCAAGACCAACCAAATCTATAGAGGAATTAATAACAATGTATGACAATGGAAAACTTCTTCTTCCAGAATTTCAAAGAGATTTTAAATGGCCATTAGAAAAATCTGAAACCTTGTTTGACTCTATTTTCAAAGACTTATTTATTGGCTCTTTAATTCTTTCAAAACCACAATTCGATTTGGCTTGTAAAAAATTAGATTTAAGAGAAAGAGGCTCAAAAAAAAGAAGACCTATTCCTAAAAAATATACCGAGCAAGAATTTGAAGTAGATGACATTTACACAATTTTAGACGGTCAACAAAGAGCCACTTCTATATATAGAACTCTTAAAGGTCCAGACGTTGTAAACTTATTATTTAAAGACATAGACACATTATTGTCGGATGAATATTATGATTATGAAAACAAAAAAATAAAAGTAGGCTATGACGAATATGTTGACGGGTTTGATTCAAGTAAACCAGATGAAAAAACCTTATATATCAGCTTAAAAGATTTATACGAAGCAAGAAGTAATAGAGAAACACCATTTCTTGACGAATATATCAATCCTATTCTTGATACTTTTTCTTTAGATAATGAGAAAAAAGAAGTTCTACGAGATTTTGCAATTCAACTAAAATCTGATTTTAATTCTTCTATTCTAAAACAAAAAACTTTGATTTCTGTTCAATTATTGGATATGAGCATTGAGAAATTCTGCTTATACTTTGAAAGAAGTAATTCACAAGGATTAACTCTTTCATTTACAGATATAATAACAGCAAAAGTATATACAGAATTTAACTTACGAAGTGAAATTGACAATGCTATAAAAGAACACACTTATTTTAACGAGAAATTAGTAGATTCAACAGTTAGATATATAAACTATGTAGCTAATGATGCAGTTACAAAAAAGTCAATCTTAAAAGATTTAAATGGCTCGCATTTTAACGATTATTGGAAAGATACAGTAAAGGACTTATCTACAATTCAAGGTTGGCTAATTGAAAATAAATGGTTGTTTGGTATTGAAAAAATTCCATACAAAACAATGTTATTACCAATTTTATCGTTTTATCAAAATTTAAAACATAAAGAGTTCTCACAAGCAAGTCAAAAACAACTTGACTTACTTAAATTTTGGTTTTATGGTTCTATATTGGACACAAGATATGGAGGAGCAAGACACGGTTCTACAAATGTTGTTATAAAAGAAGATTGTGACATAATGAAAAATTTAGCACAAAATAAATTTCCAGAAAAAACATATTGGCAAAAAATAAGAATTGATTATTCTTTTGATGAATTAAAAAAAATAGATAGTAAATCAAATGCTAAATTCTTGGCTCTGAATTACTATATGTGGAACAAAACGCCTTTTAAAAACTTGAATAATAATGCGGATGTAAGCTTTAATGAAAAAGTTGACGTTCACCATATATTCCCTTCAGATTACATAGAAACTGAATTTGGTAAAGATTCTACAGAATTTGATTTTGCTGACACTATTCTAAATAAAGTTCGAATTAATAAAATAGAAAATATTAAAATCAGTAACAAACCACCTAAAACATATTTGGGAGAAATAAAAGCTAAAAATTCTAATATAAAACAGTCGTTGAATACTCATTATATTGGGAATAGTGACAAACTAATAAATGGAGATTACGATTTAGATTATTTTGGTTTTTTACAAAATAGATTTACTGCGATTGAACCACTTTTATTGGAATTAAAAAGTGCGAGTGAAAAATTAAGTTCTGGTAGTTCAGATAACATTTGGAAAAAATAACTGCACACAACAACGTGTATAAAACATAGCTATTAAAGGCTTTCCGAAAGGTTTTCGTTTATTTAGCAAGTCCGCCAAATTTTTATATTTGGCTTTTTGAGAAATTTAAAATAAAAAGAAAAATATAAAAATTCGGCTCGTGTATAATCCGAAAAGTTAGTGTTTATTTATACGCTACGTTTCATACACAAAACCGTTACCTTGCATTAAAAACACTCACTCGAACGCAAATTTTGCGAAAAACATATTGAGTTTTTTAACTCTAAAAAGAAAAACTAATCTCAGCGGAATTTTAAATTACGACAGATATTTTGGCTCATTTTCGGAATAAATCAGAAAACAAAAAACAAGATTGCGGAATAACCAATATTGCGGAAATAACAAGAAAACAGAAAAAACGATCACAGCGGAATTACCAATCATAGCGGAAAAATGACAAATCTTTGGAATTGTTAAACAAATAAAAGCAATCAAAAAAAGGAGAAAATAAAAAAACTAAATTTAGCGGATTAGGAAATTGAAGAAAAGACAAAAACGCAAGGTAACACCGTATAAAAAAAATTGCTATTTTAGGCTGGCATTAATGTCGTTACTTTGTTTGCCTGCATCTGATTTTCCTACGGAAAATCCTCGCATACAAACCCGCAACTATTCTTACACATAACCGTTAGCAAACATTAAAAAAAAATGAAAAGCGAATATCATTATTTAACTGAATTTGGAGCTTTAAAAGGTTTTATGAGAACCAATCCTAATACTGAAAAGAAAACATTTCTTGTGCTGGATAGTTCAGTATGTTTAGATATAGTAAGTATTGTGAACAAAAGAGATATTAATAAAGAATCTAAAAGGAAAGCTTTTGAATTAATAAAATACTCTCAAAAAAAATCAATGCCACCATTTGAGATTTTTGCTTTATTAGAACTAACATTAGATAAAGTAACATATAAATTAAATACGGATAAATTTTTAGACATAAGTAATAAATTAAAATTTGCTTTTCAATTCCCATTAGAAAGACTCAAAAAAAATGATTTCAATTTTTCAACTAACTTTTACCAACCTGAAAGTCCAGATTTAAATAATAACGCATTTGTAATTGTAGAACAAATATTGGTTCATTATAGTGCTTTGCTTAAAATTAGAGAAATTGCCTCCAAAGGTTTAGGTAAACAAAAAGCAAAAAAAAACATTATCGAATTTATTGATTGGATGGAACTTGAATTAAATCTAATTTTAGGATTAGAATATCAATTAGCCTTCCAGATTTTTGGAGGAAATAGCGGTTTTAACACAATGATAAAAGAGAACTCTAATAAAGAAAAAGCACTAAAAGCATTATGGGGAACTGCTTGGGATTTATTACACGCAAGAGTCAGTAGGAATTCAAAACAATTATCTCAAATTGTTAGTGAAGATATTAATTCTATCTTTATTACAAACGACAAGAGATTATATGAATTATTATCACCTCAAATTGAATTTGCAACCGAATTTGATAGGTCAAAAATTAGTATAACTGACGGACAAGAAAATTACCCGCCTCATTTCAATGATGATTTTGTAAAAGAAATAAACGAGAGATTCATAAATATTCACAAAAAAAGAGTTTTAGAGAAAATTACTTATCCTGACAATGATTTTATTAAAAATATGATTATAGATATGGAAAATAACGTTTGCTAACACGGTATAAAAAACATAGGGCGTTTGTGCTAAACCGAAAGTTCTGTTAATATTAACAAAGTCCGCTAAATATAAAATTTGGCATTTATAATAGTAAAGATAAAAGCAAAATATTTATATTTAGCTAAGTAATAAACCGAAACGATAGTGCTTATCACCTGCCCTACGATTTCTTATACTAACCGTTGTCCTTAATGCTGAAAAAAACAAATTCAGTCAAAAATCAAGATGTCGTTTAATCTATTATCTTTGTTAACAAGAAAGTTTAAAAAATAATATGGATTATATAGAAATCCAAGGATATAAATCAATTAAGGAAGTTAAACTTGAACTTGCACCAATAAACATTCTAATTGGCGCAAATGGTTCAGGTAAGAGTAATTTTATATCTTTTTTCGAATTTCTCAACAAGCTTTATCAAAGAAATTTACAAGAATACATCGCTTTAAAAGGCGGACAAGAAAAAATCTTATTTCAAGGAAGTAAGATAACGGATAAGATTAGCTCTCATATTTCTTTCAACAATGGTGTAAATGGTTATTCTTTTACTTTACAAGCAGGAGAAGGAGATATGATATTTACGTCAGAAAATTTATGGTATCGTGACAATCCTTGGTCTATGACGAGCTACTCAAATGAGGCTAAGGTAAAGACTAACGGAGAAGGCAGAGCAAAATATATCAACAACTATTTAAATAGTTATAGAAAGTATCATTTTCACGATACAGGCAAAAACTCTGCATTTACCCATACAAGTCACGTTGATAATGATAGTTTTTATTTATATGAAGAGGGTGGAAATATAGCTTCTTTCTTATTCTCTATTTATAATGGGAATAGGATTGTTTACAATAGAATTGTAAAAACTATCCAAAGTATTGCACCGTTTTTCTCAGACTTCTTTTTCCAGCCAACTAAAGGTGGGTTTTTGAAGTTACAATGGAAAAGTAAGTTCAGTTCGACAATTTACGGTGTAAATGATTTGTCAGACGGTACTATTAGATTTATAGCTCTTAGCGTTTTGTTTCTTCAACCAAATTTACCTTCAAGTATTATAATTGATGAACCCGAGTTAGGACTTCACCCTTATGCCATAGCTAAACTTGCTGGAATGATAAAAAGTGTTGCAGGAAGAGAAACGCAGGTAATTATAGCTACTCAATCGGCTGATTTAGTTAATCACTTTAATCCAGAAGATATTATTACTGTCGACCAAGTTGAAGGAGAAAGTCAATTCAATCGCCTAAATAACGAAAATTTTGAATCTTGGTTAGTCGAATATAGTTTAGGTGATTTGTGGCAAAAAAACATAATTTCTGGTGGGCAACCAAGTGCAATTTAAATCTATGAAAAGACTTATTATAATTTGCGAAGGTCAAACAGAAATTGAGTTTTGTAAAGATGTGTTATTGAAACATTTTATCAGTAAAGAAATTTTAATTCAAACACCTTTAATTAAAAAATCTGGTGGCGGAATTGTTCCTTGGACTACATTAAAAAAGCAAATCGAACTTCATTTAAATGAAAAAGATGTAATTGTTACAACCTTCATAGATTATTACGGCATTCCAGATAAATTTAATTATCCAAGTTGGCAAGAATCGAAAAAAATAATTGACAAGAATTTAAGAATGGACTTTCTTGAAGATGCAATGAAAAATAGTATTAATCATAATAGATATATTCCTTACATCCAATTACACGAATTTGAAGGTCTGCTTTTCAATAATATTGGCATCTTCGACCAGAATTTCAATCCATCTGAATTAAATTCTCGTCAAGAGATAGTGAACATTTTGAATACCTATCCAAATCCAGAGCTAATAAATGATAGTTCGATTACTGCACCCTCAAAACGTTTGGAAAAAATAATTTCTGGATATTCAAAAATTGTATTTGGCTCTATATTAGCGGAAGATATTGGATTAAATAACATTCGCCAAAAAAGTCCTCGCTTCCATAATTGGATTGATACTTTAGAAAAAATCTGATCGGAAAGCACTAAGGACAACACTATATATAGCAAATTGGGCGATTAGTGTTTAATCGAAAGGTTGTTGTCTATTTGCAAAGTCGCCAAATCTTTTTATTTGGTATTTTAAGAGAAAAATTAAAACAAAATACAAAAGATTTGGCTAGTGGCTAATCCGAAAATAATCGTTTATTTTCTGCCCAACTTGCCATATATTTAACGTTATCTGCAATTACCAAAAATGAGACCAAGCGAACTTTTAAAGCAAAAAATAGATGACGAAGCTAAAATTCTTAAAAACAATTTTGGTGGAGAAAGTTATTGGGCGATACAAAATATAGTTAGAAGAATAGACTTCATTTTACCATTGTTTTGGCGAAGAGAAGGTTGGTCAGAACAAGAAGTAGATACCTATCGAGAGTTTTTCAATTTTGGTTGGGCTCCAATATTAAAGCAGTATTATACTGACATTAATTTAAATGTATATCAGCCATTCCCTCTAATGACAGATGAAATGGTTTCTTGGGCAGATTCCAATATTCAGTTTAGTGGTAAAATTGAATTTTGCAAACAGCTTATATCATATGAAAAAGCAGGACTTATTACAATTACCTCCCCTAAACAAAACGAATTTACATTTTCATACACTCACGAAACAACTGGAATTGAACAGTTTGATAATATGAGTATGGATTTCTACAAAAAAGAAATTGTTGAACGAATAATTAGCGAGAAGAAAAAAGCAAAACCATTTAACGAAGATAAAATTAAAAAAGAGTTAAGAAAAATCATCAAAAATCCTGATGGTAAAATGATTAGCTATAACACTACACCTGAGATTGATGAATACTATAACCAAAGAGGACATTTTCATCTTTTACGTTCACAAGGTTATGACGATTTCGATACAAAAGATAAATTTGGCGGAATAGAATACTGGAAATATATAGATATGATTGAACTTGTAACTGGTTCGGCTATAATGCATATGGAAGCTTGTTTGGAGTTGGTTAAAAAGAATCCAAATGTCAATTTACTTAATATATTATCTTATACTCATTTTAAAGACAAAGCAATAAGTACATATTCTAATTATCTTGGAATGAGCGAAGATAAAGTTGAACAAATTTTTTCTTGTTTAACGCTTTCTAAAGAGAATTTCGACTATTATTTAGAATATCCAGCAACTCCACCTCCAATGTATTTCCAAGTTTCGGACAATCTCACTATTCGTTCGATTGCTGGATGTTTAAGTAATCCCATTTCTTTATTAAATAGAGAATTAAAAAGAAAATTTCGCAGTGATTATGATAAAGCTGTGAATCGTAGAGAAGACCGATTTAGAAAAGAGTTGTTTCTTTTCTTTCAAGATAAAAGAATTATAAAAATCCCAAGAGGAATTAACATTTCATTTGATGGAATTAAAACAGATATAGATGCAGTAGTTTTTGATAGTAAAACTGGAACTTTAGGGATATTCCAATTGAAATGGCAAGACCCATTCGGCAAAGATATGACCGAAAGATATAGCAGAATGAGTAATTTATTTCCAAAAGCAAATGAATGGGTTACTAAAATGAAATTTTGGGCGACAAACAATACGAGTAAAACAATATTTAATTCTCTTCAAATTAATAAACAATTAAAAGAGAAGGTAGAAATAAAGGAAATTTGTTGTTTTGTAATTTCTAGAAATCAAATGAATTTTACAGGAATGGAAATTGTTGATGAAACAGTAGCTTGGAGTTCTTGGCATCAATTGATTGAATCGCAAGCTAAAATAAAAACAGATATTGACGACCCTATTAGAGAGATGTTTGTGAAAATAAAATCATTTAGTCCTGAAAGACGTATTAAATCCGAAGAACTACCTCAAGCTGAAAATATTGAAGTACAAATTGGAAAAATTAAAGTATTCTATGAAAAATAAAAGCAGATAACACGGTATAAAAAACATAAGGCATTTGTGCTTAACCGAAAGGTCTGTGAATATTAATAAAGTCCGCTAAATATAAAATTTGGCGTTTATAGTAGAAAAGATAAAAGCAAAATATTTATATTTAGCTAAGTAATAAACCGAAACAATAGTGCTTATCACCTGCCCTACGATTTCTTATACTTAACGTTACCTGTCATTAAATGAAACTAATAATATTCGACATAGATGGAACAATTTTAGATTCTGTAAACGCAGATGACAAATGTTTTATCCAAACTTTTAAAGATTTATATCAAATTGACTTGACCAATGTGGACTGGAATGATTTCATGAATGTTACAGATACTGGATTGACAAATGAAATTTTTGAAAAGTGGTTAAAGAGAGTACCTGAAAATAAAGAAATAGAAACCATAAAATTACATTTTAAAAATCTACTAAATAATTGCACTGATGAATTTACTGAAATTGAAAAATCACTGACTTTCATAAAATCACTTTCAAATAAATCTGATTTCGAAATAGGGTTTGCTACTGGTGGATGGAAAGAAACAGCTGAGTTGAAATGTAATTCGATAGGTCTAAATTTAAATCAATTCATATTTAAGTCATCAAATGACCATTTCAATCGAGCTAAAATCATTGAGCTCGTAATTAAAGATGCCTTAGATAAAAATAACAATGAAAAATTTGAATCTATTCTGTATTTCGGTGATGGACTTTGGGATTTGAAAACAACAATTAAACTTGGAATTGATTTTATTGGTGTAGATTATAAAAACAATAATAAATTGCATAATGCTGGAGTAGAAAAAATAATCAATAATTATTTAGACTCGGATAAAATATTAAACTGGATAAAAGAAAACGCCAGGTAACACTGTATAAAAAACATAGGGCGTTTGTGCTTAACCGAAAGGTCTGTGAATATTTACAAAGTCCACTAAATATAAAATTTGGCGTTTAAAATAGAAAAGATAAAAGCAAAATATTTATATTTAGCTAAGTAACAAACCGAAACGAAAGTGCTTATTAATTGCCCTACGTTTCTTATACGCAACGTTGCCAACCATTTAAAAAGGAAGCAAGAGACATAATAGATAATAAGGTAATGACAGATAAAGAAAATATGAGTGAAGAAATTTGGGAAAAAATATAATAAAATAGGATAGGGTGCCACGTAGATAAAGATTTCTATTTAGTGTTATGCTCAGGATTCCCTAAAAGGGATGCGAAAACTGTTCGAGTTAAACGGATAAACTCATTAACTCTTTAAACATTGACTAGTTTGAAATATTTACAAAAGCCTATCCTTATTTAAAATAGTATTTATGAATAATAACCAAAAAGCGTTGGCTGAAAGCATAATAGACCAATTAAAAAAAAGTGAAAATGGTTTGATTTCAGTAAACTCAAGCAAACGTTTTAAATGTAACGAGCTTTTTTTTAATGTGGTAACTGATTTAATGATTAACGAGTATGGTCTTTTAAATAAATACAAAAATTTAGATTTTAAATTAACTAAAGCAGGAGAAGAATTTATATCGTTTGCTGAATTGGAAAAAGAATCAGAAACTATAAAAGAACGTGAACGCATTGAATTTGAAAAATTAAAGGTTGATTTGGTATTGGCAAAGGAAATGTTAAAAGAATATCCTAAAACAAAATGGTTTGCTAGAATTGGCTTCATAATTGGAGTTCTCTTATTGTTGAAAGAATTATATATGCTAATATGCAAATAACTGTTCCAATAATATAAAATGTAATTTCCTGCTTATCTGACTTAAAAAATTTCATACGACTGACCTTACTCAAACGCAACTGTTATGTGCGACTGACAACCAAAACCGTTAATAATTAAAACCAAATAATATGAATACCGACATTACAGATTTAAAAAAAGAGATTGTATCACTTAAAGACCAAGTATCTTTATTGGTTAAATCAACAAAAGAACTTAACGAAACAAATAAAGTTTTAGAAAAAGCTATTGAAGATTTATCAAATAAGATAAACAATTAATTTTTACATAAATCTTCGGCTACTTTCATAAGTAGAAACGACATATCTTTGATTTCCTTGTATGATTTATTTTTTAGATGTTTATCTATTATTTGAACAGCTAAATCTATACTTTCTTCTGGGTAATCTGCTTGAAGTCGCTTGCTTATTGTGTCGGACATAAAAAACGGATTGGCAACACCATGTATAAAAAATAAGGGTTTGGTGTCTTGTTAAAATTAATTTTTGTTTGCTCGTTTTCCGCTAATCCGAATGGAAGTTTTATACTTAACCCTTACTTTCCATACATATTAACGTTACCACACATTAAAAAACTACGATAGGACATGGCTTATTTAGAGGATGTTGAAAGAGTATTTGAGTATTTTATTGAAAACTTAGACTTTGGAAAAAGAAAGCCTTTATATGAATCGGATATAAAAAACACTCTGAACTGTGGTAAAGAAGAAATTAGAGAAGCCTTAATACTCGCTGAGAAAAAACACGGTTTAATTATAAAACATGGACGGTATATTGATAGCGCAAAAGGAATTTCTTTAACGAGTTTTGGAAAAGATGTTAAAGATAATGGTGGTTGGACTAAGTGTCTTCAAAAAAAGAACTTAGATAAAGAAAAATTTAATTTGAACATTAACAATGATTTTAGAAAATCAACAATCGGACAAATGAATCAATCTGACTTTCTTAAAGTTGATAAAACAGAAATAAAACAAACAATCCATCCTAAAGCAAAAGAGAAACAGCAAAACGCAATAATTTCATTTGTTGAGAAATTCTGGTGGCAAATATTAATTCCATTAGTGATTGGAGTTATATTAATATTAATTGAAAAAGGAATAATTGACATTTTATAATTAATAATATGACCAAAGCAAAGCACAACTGTTACGTGCGACTGACCTTTGGAACGTGAAAAAAAAACGTGTGGTAACACCATATAAAATTAAGTGCTAGTTTCCGCTTGTTTACGAAAATTCCTATCGGATTTTCTAGTTAGTTATTATTTAGTAAATTAGGTTTCTAACCACGCACCTAATCTTATACATCAACGTTAGCTTTAATGCTAAAGGACATTGCAAAACCGCCAATTTTTGGTTTAAATCAAAAGTCATTTAAAGCGGAATTTGAAAATGAGTTGCGGAATATTGAGCTGAATTATCACTCAAACTCTGAGTTGAATTGCGTCTGACTTTTTAGCTCGTTTGCGAATTGGAAATTGAATAAGAAACTCGGAATTTCACTCAATCGGAATTTAGCAAATTGCGGAATTGCACACTCGAAATCTGAATTAAATATATTGCAGAATTTGAGCAAGTTTGCGGAATGAAAATCGAACTGAATAAAACATTAAATGCGGAATTGAAAAGCCGACTGAAAATTAAAATATTAACGAAAAAACAAACGGACGAAAAAGCACTAAAAGCTAACAATGTATAAAAATAATTGCGGTTAAGTGCTTACACAAAGGTCGTTTCGTGTTTGCTACATCTGATTTTCCTACGGAAAATCCTCGCAGGCAAACCCGCAACTATTCTTATACGTAAACGTTGGCAATAATAGATGAAAATCGTTATGATTTAATATTTTGTTAAAATTAATCTGCTTTCAAGTTTAAAAAATATATTTTTGTATTTTTATATAAATTAAATTATTATATTTAAGTATAATGAATAAAATAAAAAGTAAATACATATTTAAAGATAGTTACAACCCTAAATATGTTAACGGAGCTCAAGGAGGTATCAGTCCTCAAGGAGAAATTGTAATAAATTTCTACTTAGAAAGAAACGCCCTTCCAATTTCTCAAACCTATCAAATAGAAAATGATAAAGTTGCACCAAAAGAAATTGAATCTGAGCCATCTGATTTAAATAATAGCTTTGTAAGAGTTATCGAAAATGGAGTGATAATGAATTATCAATCAGCTAAAGAAATTTATAAATGGCTGGGAAATAATATTGAAAAACTAGAAAAACTAGAAGATTTAGCTAAAGGGAAAAAATAATATTAATGGATACAACTGATATAATTAAACGTACAATGATTATTAGCTTAGGACTTACTATGACTAATTCAACTGAATCTGAAAGGTTTTTCATTCCTTCTGATTTAGAAACTCACAGTATAATTAACACAACATCACTACCATCCTCAACAAGATTTAATAATTCTCATAGATTTTCTTTAGAACAATTAAAACTTAATAAAAGAAAATTAAATAGTTTGAAACACTTGCAAGAAGACTGGAATGGATATAATGGTGAAACTATTGAAGACGCTCTAATTTCTGATATTGAGAATTTAATTTCGACTTTAGATTATCAACCACAAATTTTTCCAACAGGTAGAGGTTCTATACAAATTGAAAAATATTTAAATGACGAAAATCTAGTGGAAATTGAAATATCTTCAAATGAAATTTTTGTATACCAAGTAAAAAACGGAGAAGAAATTGAAAAAGAAATTTCAATTTCAGAAATAAATGATTTTATTAGTGAGCTTTACACCTAAAAAATTAAATAACCCAATAAATGATAATGAGTTCTTATATCGTGGAATCATTGAAATTAATTGGGATTTTCAAAACAATAGACCTAGTTCTGCTACATTCAAAGATTCAAAAGGTGTTTCTGTTGATAGAGAAGCAGATAGAACTGAAAAAGAATGCATTGACTTTCTGAAAAGTAGTAAAGATTTTTTTTCAATTTGTAAGGTAAAAGCTGAAAGTGTACGTAATAGAAATGCTATAATAAAATATCTTCCAGTAGAAAATAATATATATCATTCAGAAATACACGATTCCGAAGAAAGAGTACAAATGAGAGGCAGTAAGCCAAAGAGAATTAGAGACGAATCTATGGTTGTTTATAATAAATAACTACTATTGCCAACACCGTATAAACTTTATTGCTATTAATAGCTTATTTGGGAAAGATTTCGCTCACCTTAAATGTAGTAAATATTTAATAACTTTACGCTAAATTCAACGCAACAAAGCTTATACAACAACGTTGTGTGTAATGTAAAAATAGTGCTAAATTGAACATTTGAACTAAAAAAGCCAACGCGCAAACAGCACATTTATTTTTTTGCCAACACTAAATACCAAGGCTGAAAAAAATAAAAGAGCTGTTTCTTGCCAACGCTCAAAATAGTGTTAAATTGAAAACTGATAATAAATTTGAAATAGAATATGCCAATACCAACAATGACCAATGCGCAGAACGCAAAGAATGATGAATTTTACACTCAATATCACGACATTGAAAAAGAAGTTTCGGCATATTTAGAATTTAATCCTGAAATATTTAAAGATAAAACTGTACTTCTACCTTGTGACGACCCAGAATGGAGCAATTTCACAAAGTATTTTGCACAAAATTTTGAAAGATTTGGATTAAAAAAAATAGTAAGTACAAGTTATGCGCCTGCGAGTAAACTATACAAACTAAAAAATCAACCAACACTTTTTGAAACCAAGCACCCAAACTTTGACAAAGATAAAACCATTCAAAACGGTAAAATTTTCACTTTAACTCGTGATATTTCTGGAGATGGAAAAATAGATATTGATGATTTAGAATGGGAATATTTAAATGGAGATGGAGATTTCAACAGCAAAGAAATCCAAGCATTACGAGACGAAGCTGACATTATTGTAACAAATCCACCTTTTTCCCTATTTAGAGATTTTTTAGCTTGGGTTACTAATGCTAATAAGCTTTTTTTAATTATCGGAAATTTAAATGCAATAGCTTATAAAGAACTTTTTCCTTTAATTCAAAGCGACCAACTATGGTTAGGAGCAACAAATTTCAATAAAGGTATGTACTTTCAAGTGCCAGAAGACTTTGTTTATTCTGACTCTTACAAATTTGAAAGAGAACAAAATGGAGTAAAAGTTAATCGTGTTCCTGGCGTTTGTTGGTTTACTAATATTGACCACGGAAGAAGACATCAGCCTTTACCACTTATGACAATGTCGGATAATATAAAATTTAGTCGACACAAAGATATTAAAGGAAAAGAATACGAAAAATATGAAAATTATGACGCTATAGAAATACCTTGGGTTGATTCTATTCCAAGCGATTATGATGGAATTATGGGTGTTCCAATTACATTTATCGACAAATATTCACCTGAACAATTTGAAATAATTTGGCAAGCAACTGGAAACACACGAGCTTCTGCACCAAAGGAAATATTAGAAAGACTTAAATACATACCTCTTAAAGAAGACAGAGGTGGTGGAGCTGTCGTTAATGGAAAAAGAAAATTCGGAAGAATCTTAATAAAACATAGAAAGTAATAAATGGAAAATATATTAAGAACAGATATAACAGTAAAGGATATTTGCGAGGGTTTTGTTTATAATGAACTTGAGGGAAAAGGTTTATTTGGTTTATCAGGCAAATTAACTATTCAGCCAGAATATCAACGCAATTATATTTATGCAGATGGAAAAAAAGATGTTGCAGTAATTGAATCTATATTAAAAAAATATCCTCTTGGACTTATTTATTTCAATAAAGTAAGTGATGAAAAATTTGAAGTTTTAGATGGTCAGCAACGAATTACGAGTATTGGTCGCTACGTATCAAATAAATTCGCCATTAAAGATGATAATGGAATGGAGCAATATTTTAGTGGAATCGCTAAAAGCAAACAGGATTTGATTTTACAAACGCCTTTACTGATTTACGAATGTGAGGGAACTGAACCTGAAATTAAAAATTGGTTTCGCACAATTAATATTGTTGGTGTTCCACTAAATAATCAAGAAATTAATAACGCTGTCTTTTCTGGACCTTTTGTAACTTTAGCAAAAGAAGAGTTTAGTAATAGTCAAAATTCAAACGTTCACAAATGGAGTGCTTACATATCAGGTAGTGCTAACCGTCAAGATTTTTTAGAGCGTGCTTTAGATTGGGTTAGTAAAGGCGAGATTATTCCATATATGAGCTTACATCGCTATGACGACAATATTAATGAACTAAAAACGTACTTCACAAGTGTAATTGATTGGGTTTCTGGAGTATTTAAAGATGTTGAGTCAGAAATGAAAGGACTAAAATGGGGAGAATTTTATGAGACTTACAGAAAGCAACCTTATAATCCTCAAAAAGTTTCAGAGCAAGTAAAACAACTTTACGCTGACCCTTATGTAAAAAATAGAAAAGGAGTTTTTGAATATATTTTAGGAGGTTTAACAGACACCAAATTACTTGATGTTAGAGTATTTGACGAAGCAACAAAAAAAGCAATTTATTCAAAACAAACACAAGAATCAGAGAAAAAAGAAGTTTCCAATTGTCCACTTTGTGCTATTGGAAATAATTCTAATAAAACAAGAATTTATAAGTTAAAAGAAATGGATGCTGACCACGTAACAGCTTGGAGTAAAGGAGGAAAAACTGACATAAAGAATTGCGAAATGTTATGTAAAACTCATAATAGAGCAAAAGGAAATAAATAGAAATTTGAATTTAATAATGCCAACGTTCAAAGCCATACACATTCGCAATTCGCACCAGCCAAAGCTACGCCAAAAATTGCAAAAGAGTATGTCTTGCCAACGCTCACATTTGAACTAAATAAGAAACATCGGAAAACCAAGCAGAACAAAAAAACACTACACACAACAACGTGTATAAAACATAGCTATTATAGGCTTTCCGAGAGGTTTTTGTTTATTTACAAAGTACGCCAAATTTTTTATTTGGTTATATTTATAAAAGAAAATTAAACATAAAAATAAAAAATTCGGCTCGTGCTAATCCGAAAAGTTAGCGTTTATTTACACGCTACGTTTCATACACAAGACCGTTGTAAAGCATTTGTATAGAGCATTTTACTTGAGGAGTGTAACACATAAAGTAAAAAAAAATAGCACTTAAAAATAGAATGCACGATTTGAATATCTAAGCTAAATAAAATGCAATTATGGTACAGCTGACCATTGAGCAATATAGTCAATTGCATCTGAGTTTTTTTGAAAATAAACCTAACCTCTGAGCACAATAGCTGAATAAATAACATAGCAACTGAACCAAAATTTAACGTAATCTGAAAAGCGCAGAAAATAGAGTTTTGAGCAGATTAAATAAAAAAGATTAGCAAATTGTACGTTAAGAATAAACGCTTTACAACAAAATATATAGTTTATTGCTTGTAGTCGCGTACTTGCAAAAATCCTGCGGATTTTAGGGCCGTGAATTATTTGCTATATTTGGGATGAAACACGCAACAAACCATATACAAACGTTGTAAAGCATTTGGTTAAAGCATTTTACTTGAGCAGTTTAATACATAAAGTAAAAAGAATAGCACTTAAAAATAGAATGCGCGATCTAAATATTTAAGCTAAATAAAATGCAAATTATGGTACAGCTGACCATTGAGCTATATAGTCAATTGTGTCTGAATTTTTTTTGTAAATAAAGCTGAACCTCTGAGCAAAATAGCTGAATAATTAACATAGCAACTGAACCAAAATTAATTGAAATCTGAACTGCGCAGAAAATAGAGTTTTGAGTAGAGTAAATAAAAAAGATTAGCAAATTGTATGTTAAGAATAAACGCTTTACAACAAAATATATAGTTTATTGCTTGTTGTCGCGTACTTGCAAAAATCCTGCGGATTTTAGGGCCGTGATTTATTTGCTATATTTGGGATGAAATACGCAACAAACCATATACAACCGTTAGCAATAATTAAAATGAAAATTGAACATTAAAACAAACATTAACATTAACATTAAACAGAAACATTTATGACAACAGAAAACACACAAAGAAAAAAGTATGAATCAATTTCTCACGGATTTGGAATTACGGGATTAATAGTCGGAATTATTACACTTTTAGTTTCATTTATTCCCTGTTTTGGAGTATTTGCATTTATATTCGGAATTATAGCAGTTTTAATTTCTGTAATTGGATTAGCAGTTGCTTTAAAACACGACCATCCAAAAAGTTTAATTATTGGTGCTTTAGTTACGGCTTTTCTTGGTTGTGCGATTGCTTACACCCAATATTCTGCTATGAAAGGAACAGTCGATACTATGAACGAAATTGAAAAAAATAGAATTGAAAACCAGAAACAAGCGGAATAATTTTGATTATAAAATTGTTAATATTACTATATTATTAATTTTCTTAATAGGTCTAACCTATGTTGTTTTTGCCAATGAAAGTTTGAACTGCTATTATAAAGAAAATTTTAATATTTTATGTAAAACTTGCGGAATAACGAGAGATTTTAAATCAATATTGAAATTGGATTTTTCTAACCTGATTAATCCAATTTCAATTAATTTTTTCGTGGCATTTTTTTTGACTTTTACGTCAAGATTCATTTCATTATTTATGTTATTTAAAAATGTGACAATAAGAAAGGTATTGACTTTTGATATAATAATAACAATCGGAATAATAACTATTGCTAACATCGTATAAAAAAAATTGCTAGTAAAAGCCTATTTACAAAAGTCCTTGCGGAATTTCTATTTGTGTTTTATTTGCTAACTTTAGTGCTTAAAACACGCAACTTTTCTTATACATAACCGTTGCCAGTAATTTGATGAAACATTCGATTTTCATATTAACAATCTTATTTACTCTGAATTTATTCGGACAAAAACCGACTGAAAAAGTTGGAGAAATTGAGGTTGAATTAGTTGGACATAACTTCAAAAGAAATTCAGATTACGAATTGACCAAAAAGAAAACGAACCGAAAAAATCGACCATTTTCAAAAATGTATTTCGATTCAAATGGAATTTTGCTTAAATCAATAAGTTTTGGAAAACATCACAATACTGACTTAAGGCTTTTAAACCAAATCAATATTTATACCTACGATTCAAATGGTTTGAAATCTAAAATTGATATTTGGGAAACTGACTATGATAAAAACCTTTCACATAAGTATTATAAAAAGTTTGATTTAGATAGCACTAAAACAAAAATTGTTTCGCTAAAAATGTATAAAGTAGAATCCGATACAATTTTCACTCAAACAGACTATTGGTTTAACGAAAAAGGTCAATACCAAGGAGAATTTTTTGATTCAACTTACTATTATAAAAGAGAATATAACGATAACAATAAACTGATTAAATTACAGCAAATCTATAATGGTGAATTAAATTGGGAAACGAATTACTCTTATTCCGACAATCAAAGGATTGGAATATTCCAAACACATTACAATGACGGAAAGGATTACTCAAAAAAAGAAATTAGAACATACGACAAAAAAGGTCGTTTAATAGAAATCGAAGAATTACAAATTACCAAAGATGGTCTGGAAGAAAAAACAAAAATCTATTACGATAAAAACGGAATTATTAAAAAAATTGAAGAATATGATTCTTACAATCGAAAAGATGGATATGAATTGGTTTCTTATCGAAAAGTCAAAGTTAAACGTAAAGTAATAGTTGATTCACTAATTGCAGAAAAAATAAATAAACAAATAAGACCTGAATAAAAAACTACTGGCAACAACGTGTATAATTAATGGCTAGTTCAAGCTTACTTACGAAAATCCTCGCGGATTTTCTATTCGGTTTTTATTTGCTAAATTAGGTGCTTAAACACGCCACTAATCATACACAAAACCGTTGGGCACAATATGAGAAAAATGCGAATTTTAATATTAATCGGAATTATTTCAATGGGAATATTTAGCTTTCTAAGAAAAGAAAAAAAAACTGAAGGGAATTTAAATTCAAATATTTTAGGTATGGTTCTTTTAGAAGATCCAAATTCATTTGACTTAAAAGGAACAATAAATGAATTAAGAACAAAATGGAAATTAAAAGTAAATGACAAAGATTCTGAAAACGAAACAGCTGTTTTAAATATAGGAGAATATAACATTGCTATTGCTAATATTCCTGTGGCAATTCCTGAAAATGAAGTTCAATTAACTGCTGAATACAATTACTTTTGGGAAAATGGTGTTGAAGAAACATCAAAGCATAAAGGTCATATTGTACTTTCAATATTAAACGCTGGAAAAAATGCGGTTCAAGAAAATATATTGTACAGTAAATTAGCTTCTTCTGTTATGAATAATAGTAAATCATTAGGAATTTATATTGGAGGTAGAACTTTGGTTCTAAAAAAGGAATTTTATCAATCGAATATGGAATTTATGACCGAAGAAAATCTTCCTATATTCAATTGGATATACTTTGGTTTAAAAGAAGAAAACGGAAAACATTCTGTTTATACTTATGGACTTACTGATTTTGGAAAAAAAGAAATGGAAATTGTTAATTCCGAAAATTCTTTAGAGGAATTAAATGAAATGATGTCTAATTTAGCTCATTATGTAATTGCTTATGATGTTAAGTTAAATCCTGGAGAAACAATTGGAATTTCAGCAGAACAAAAATTGAAAATTTCGGAATCTAAAGGAAAATTCTTAGAAGGAAATACACTAAAAATTGAATATTAAAAAATACTGTGCCCAACACCATATATAATTTATTGCTGGCTAATTGCTTACTTACGAAAATCCTCGCGGATTTTCTTGGTCTGTAATTATTTACTAAATTAGTTACTTAAACCACGCAACAAACCATATACATAAACGTTGTAAACAATTTAGGAAACAAAAATGACGAAAAAAGAAATCAATAATATTCTGAAAACTGAATCTGGAATTGTCTTGTTGGAAAAGGAATCTGAACATTCTTTTTTTGAAGCGATTTTAAGTAATTGGGTTTCTATACTTTCTGCAATATTTTTTTGGACAAGAAAAAAATTGGATACTCTAATTTTGACTGAAAAAAGAATGACTCTAATCGTGCGGAATAAAGTCTATATTGAACGGATTTTTATCGGAATTGAGTCTCTCAATTACAACGGAATTAAATCCACTCTCGAAGTGACTGACCAAAATCAACAATTTTCATTTCCTTTAAATAAATTGAGAGTTAGCTACGAAGAATCAAAGCTGATTAAACAAAAACTGACTGAATTTATGAATCGGAAAAAACAAACGGAATAAAAAACTGTTTACAACACCGTATATAATTTATTGCTGGTTTCTTGCATACTTACGAAAGTCCTCGCGGACTTTCTTTGTCCGTAATTATTTACTAAATTAGTTGCTTAAAACACGCAACAAACCATATACAACAACGTTGTAAGTAATGCGAAAATCGAGCTAAAATTGAACATTTGTGCTAAAAAAGCCAACGCTATTTAGCACATTTATTTTTTGCCAACACATAAGCCAACACTAAAAAATAAAAGAGCTAAATTACCAGCCACACAAACCAAGAATTGAATGAAACACATTGAAAAAGCCGAAAGCAAACACCTTGACAAAATAATATCGGACATACGAGATGGTAAGTATGTTATTCCAGACTTCCAAAGAGAATTTGAATGGAATCCTTGGGACGTAAATGGACTAATTGCCTCAATCTTTATGGATTACTACATTGGAACTTTGCTACTTTGGAAAGCAAGTGACAAAAATGTAAAAGTGCTAAGTTGTGAGGGAATAAAAGGCTTTAGCGGAACTTTAAAACCAGAGCATATTGTTTTGGATGGTCAACAAAGATTGACTGCAATGTATTTTGCATTTTTTAATCCTGACATCGTTTACCCAAAAAGAAAAAGTAGATGCTACTTTTTTATGAATATCAAATTTTTAGTAGAAGAAAACTATGAAGAGGCTTTCTATTATAAATGGGAAGGAAAATGGTATAATGACTTTCTGGAATCGCCTGAACAACAATATGAACACAATGTTTTTCCATTGCAAGTAATCGGAAAAGGAACTTGGGAAATGATGGATTGGCTAAAAGGTTATGAGAATTATTGGAAAACTCAACACGAATTAAATGCTTCAATAGACTTATCCGAATTCAATGAAGACGAAAAGCAATCTCACAAAAATCGAACTTTACTTATCGAAGAATCACTTGGATTTGTGCCTGAAATCACAAAAGTACTTCGCGAATTATTAAGTGATTACAATCTAAGTTATATTGAACTTGATAGAGAAATATCAGTAGCAAAAGTTTGTGATATTTTTACTCATATAAATAGCAAAGGAGTTGCATTAAACATATTCGACCTTTTAAATGCTATTTTAAGACCTTACGACATTTATCTAAAAGATATGTGGCGAAATGTTTCTGAAGAACTTTCATATACCGACCAAGACAAAATGAAAATTTATGTCTTTCAAGTAATGTCAATTTTAGAACAAACATATTGCTCGTCAAAATATCTATATTACTTGGTTCCAGATACAGTAAAAACAACTAAAGAAAATGGCTCAAAAAAGAAAGTTGTTCTAATAAAATCAAAAGAAGAATTTGAGACAAAATGGAATTCCGCAGTTGAGGCTCTAAAGAAAACAATTTATACTCTAAAGAATCCAAGAGATTTTGGAGCAATTAATTCAACTTTTGTTCCTTATCCTTCAATAATTCCAGCATTTACTGCAATCAAAAAACACGTTGAGCAAAAAGGTTACAAAAACATACTTGATGTAAATGCAAAAATTAAAAAATGGTATTGGTCTTCAATATTCACTTTAAACTATTCAAGTTCAGTAGAAAGTACATCTGCAAAAGACTTTATCGATATGAAAAAGTGGTTTGATGATGACACACAAGAACCAGAGAACTATATCAAATTCATTCAAGACTTAGAAAACCAAAGTTTTCAAAAACAAAACTCAAAAGGTAGTGCGATTTATAATGCTGTTTTCAATATTTTAATACTTAATGAGGCAAGAGATTGGTACACGTCTGAACTTCCAGAATATGAAACTTTAGATGACCACCATATTGTGCCACATTCTTGGGGAAAGAAAAATATAGGTAATGACATAAATTCAATACTCAACAAAACACCTTTGTCGCCAACTACCAATAGACACATTATAAACAGTAGATTACCAAATGAATATTTGGCAGAAATGTTAGAAAATAATGGCTCTGAAAAATTTTATAAGATATTAGAATCACATTTAATTTCTAAAAAATCCGCAGATATTTTAATGCGAAAACCATTTACCAAAGAAGATTATTACGAATTTATCGCTGAAAGAGAAAAATCAGTCAAGTCTTATATAAAGTCGAGTATAATTGACGATTTTAGAGAATTACCAGTTGAATTAAGGGTTATTAATGACCAAATAGAGGAATTGGAATTAAAAATTCGTGATGTCATTGCATCAAAAATCAACGGACAGTACAAAGAATTTATTGCTGGACACGTGCAAGACAAGGTTTCAAGACGAATTGAGAATACACTTAAAAAGAACCCAAGTTTGAGCATTGAATATTTTAGCTCAACTCGAAAAAAATTAGACTATTTTGATTTACAAGAATATTGTGATGTCATAACAGCAAAACAGACTTGGGAATTTTTTGAACCAATGTTTAAAAACAAATCGCAGGTTATGGAAAAGTTTAGTAAACTCGGAGAATTGCGGAATGGTATTAGGCATAGTAGAGAAGTTGGAGAAGTTGCCTTGCTTGAGGGAAAAGCATCAATAATTTGGTTCAATAGTTTGATATAAAGCCAACGCTCAAAGCCATACACATTCGCAATTCGCTTCAGCCAAAACACAAGCCCAAAATTGCAAAAGAGTATGTCTTGCCAACGCTTACATTCGAACTAAATAACAAACATCGGAAAACCAAGCAGAACGTAAAAATCACTACTTACAACAATGTATATAAAACATAGCTATTACAGGCTTTACGAGAGGTTTTTGCTTCTTTATTAAGTCCGCCAAATTGTTATTTTTGTATATTTAGTATTTAAAAGTTAAACATAAAAAATAAAAATTCGGCTCGTGTTTAATCCGAAACGATAGTGTTTTTTTACACGCTACGTTTCATATACGGAGACGTTGTGCATAATTCGAAAAATCGCGCAAACCATTAAAATTTGAACTAGAAAAGCCAACCGCACAAACAGCACATTTGGTTTTTGCCGACACATAAGCCAACGCTAAGAAAACCAAAAGAGCTGTTTTTCAGCCAACGCACAAAACGAAACGATGAATACTTTCAATGACATAAAAGAATTGGTTACCGCTTTGAAAAGAGAGGAAAAACTGATATCTGAAATGTTTAGTAAAAGAAAGTCCATAGACTACAGATTGAGTGATGCACTAGAACTGGTTGATTACGAAGAAAGTCGTATTGATAAGTTAATAGAAAAATCTGTAATAAGAGAAAATGGAGGCTTATTAGAACTTGATGGTCAATTTTTAGAATTCTTTGAACAAGTACTTTATGTTAGTGAAGAAATTAACTTGTCTTACATTGATGATAATATCAAAACTATAAAAGAACATATCCTTTATTTTTTAAATGAGCCTAATGAAAATCGAAGATATTCATATTTAAGGCTAATTAAAAAAACGTTTAGAAATATGGGACTTGTCACACTACGAAGTGTGGTAGATTTAAGAAGAAATATTGAAAACACTTTTAAAAACGAATCTAATTACAAGAACAAACAATTAAAGTTAGAACACCTTGATGAGAAAAGAACAATAGTTACAAATTTGATACAGCAAACATTGACTCTTATTAACGAGGAAGAAATAACTTTTTTTAATAGAGCCTTAGACGAAGAATTGAATCGAATTATTATTGAATTAAAACATCAGCTAGGAGAATGCTCACATAACCTAATTGAAATAGAAAAACAGATAATTGATTTTCTAAATCAAATAAAACAGCAAGGGAAGTTCTTAGAGAAATTACGAAAACTAAAATATTTAAAAGACAATTTTACTATTGAAGCAGAAACAGACATTAAACAAATAGTATCAAATAAGAATCACGTGATTTTTGAGGGAAGAACAAATCAGTCTTTAAACTTATCTATTGATTTTCTTAGAGAAAGTGAGAAAGCTTTTGAAGCAATTAAAAGAATTGCTAAACAGCATAAGGATAGGTTACTCTTCAAACCAGAAATAGCAGATAGTATTTCTAATGAATATCTTGAAAACAGTATTGAGGAAGAAATAATGATTAATTTAGAAGAAGTACGAAATCGATTTGTTGCTACAAGTGATAATTTATTCAATTTTATTTTAAATTATGATTTTTCAAAAGACGTAGATTTTAATGAACGAGTAACAATCTTCTGCCAAATCATTTCTCAATATGAGCAAGAATTAAAAATAAAAGACAATTTCCAAATCACCAATGGTATTGAATATGCTATGGTGTTTTCAAAATAAATTTTAATGATTACAAAATATACATCAGAAATATTTGACGTGCTTCGCAAAGGACAATTCATCTGCTCAAACAGTCCAGATGATGACATTCAAAAACTTTATAGGGTTTTAGAAGATGAAGAAACATTTGAAGATTTATACGAATACTTTTATCAAATCAACTATATCTTAGAACAAGGCAATGAATTTTTCTATTTCAGTCGTATAGAAAATAATGCAGACTTAGACAGGAAACTAGAAAAAGCATTTAATTGGATTGACATACTAGACTTTTTTAAAACTTTTGATTCTTCTTTTGATGTAGGTTTTAGGTTTTCACCATCAGACATTGTAAATCAACTAAAAAACAATGCAGATTTAAAAACCAAACTAGAACAATTAAAAAAAATAGGTGTTGACAAAAAAAGTTACTCAGATAGAATAAAAAAAATAATTGAGAAACTTGAAAAAGATAATTTTATAACATTAGAAAATGAGATTTCAGAAACTTACAAAGTACTTACTTCAGTAAATTATTTGAAAGACATTATAACAGCTATTAATATTCCCGAAGAAATAGAAAATGAGATACCTGAATAAAATAGTTTTTATAAATAGCGCATCTGTACAATACGCAGAAATTGAATTAGATGGAAATGTTCATTTAATTGGAACGCAAGGTGTTGGAAAAAGCACATTGCTTCGTGCTATTCTATTTTTCTACAATGCAAATAAAACAAAGCTTGGGATACCGAGAGAGAAAAAGGGATTTGATGATTATTATTTTCAATATCAAAACTCATATATTATTTACGAAATTATAAAAGACAGCATTCCTTTTTGTGTTTTAGCTTACAAAGTAAATGGAAAAGTTGCATTCAGGTTTTTTAATTCTGAGTATAAGCGAGAATTATTTATCGATAAAGATAATAGAGCTTTTGAAAGTTGGGATAAAATTAGAAATGCTTTTGGTAAAGAGATTTATTATACAAATTTAATAAAGAGTTATGAAGATTTTCGTAGAATCATTTATGGAGATAATAATGGATTAAATTCTGAACTTAAAAAGTATGCTTTAATAGAAAGTAAGCAATATCAGAATATACCAAGAACTATTCAAAACGTACTTCTCAATACTAATTTAGAAGCGAAATTTATTAAAGACACCATAATAAATTCTCTAAATGAGGAGGAGTTTGTTATAGATATTGAGAATTATTCTAAAAATCATTTACGTGATTTTGAAACTCAAATTAACGATATTAAAATATGGTTTAAAGAAAATAGAAAAGGGCAAATTGTAGTTAGGAAACAAGCTGATAAAATTATTGATAGATTCAGAGTTTACAATTTCCTAAAAAGGGAAAAGAAAGAGCTAGCTTATGAATTAGCATCTAGAATAAATTACATAGAAAATGAAAAGCCACATTTATCTTCTAGTTTTAAGAAAGAAAATAATGAGTTAAATACCTTATATAAAAGTAAAGAAAATTTAAAAGAGCTTCATTTAAAAAGAGAACAAAAGTTAATTTCGGATATTGATTATCTCAAAAAAGTATTAACGAAATCAAAAGAAAAAAAGGTTGATTATGACAATCAAAATATCAATCAAATAATTTCAAAAGTTGCAAAAAAAGATGCTTTAACTATTGAACAAAAAACTTTAGGAGACGAAAAAAATCTGCTAACCTCTAAATTCACAGAAATTAGTCAGAAATTTCAAGCTCTTATTTCCCAAATTCAAAATCAACAACAAGAGTTTACCAATACGCAAAACGCAGAAATCAACAAAATACAGCGTGATTTTGGAGAGAATAAGACTTCAGTATTTGATGCCTACCAAAAATTGATAAATCAAATTAAAGAAGAAAACAAAGATGAAGTTGATAAAGGTTACAATATTATAGAAAAAATAAAAGAAAATGAAAATAGCCTAAAGAGAAACAAATCAGAATTAAAACATAAAACCTTTTTCTCTACAGAAATTGAGAAGAGTAAAGCCGATAAAAAAACACTTGATGACAAAATTTCAAGTTCGAAAAGCATCATACTAAATTCAACAAATCAAACAGCTACAATTCGTAAAGAATGGGAATTAGAGGCAAAAGAAGTTGAAAGAATTAATAATTCGTCAGTTGAAAAAGAAAAAGAAAAAAATCAAAAAATAGCTTTTACAATCGAGAAAATTGAAAACAAAATACAACAAAGTAAATCTTCTCTTTACGGCTGGCTGAATGACAATAATATCCCTAATTGGCAAAACACCATAGGTAAAGTAATTGATGAAGACAATGTATTATTCAACACGGAACTAAACCCTAAACTAATTGATAGTACTTCCTCTACCCTATTTGGTATAGAGTTAAACTTAAACACCTTAAAAAACAGTATTAAAACTGTAAAAGAATACAATCAAGAAATTGAGGAATACAAAGGTAAGATTGTTGAAATTCAAAATACTATTAAGCAACTTAATGTAAATAAAGAAGAAAGTTTAAAAAAGCTGAAAACTAAATTTAAAAAAAAACTAAATATCCTTAAAGAAGTTATTGCAGAAAATGAATATACAATATCACAAAACGAAGAAAAGTTAAAGAAGAATAAGATTGATTTAGATGAATGGATTTCAAAAGCTAAATCGGAAAAAGAAGCTATTTTACAAAAACTAGAAAATGATTTAGATGAGATTGCGTCAAAGAAATTAAAAGCTAAAGACAACCTAGAAATTATTAAGAAAGGAATAAGGCGTAAAACAAGCTTAAAAGAAAAAGAACGGGATTATGAAATTAAATCTTTAGAGGAAATCAGAAACAATACCATTTCTGAAATAAAAACTTCTATCTCAAACGGTAAAGAAGTATCAAATAAACGTATTCAAGAGCTCAAAAAAGAACAAACCTCAGAATTAGATAACAAAGGAGCTGACACGAAAAGACTCAATATAATTGACAATAAATTAAACAATATAGAAAAGGACTTAGATTATATAAAAGAGAACGAAACCATTGTTATTGAGTACAACAAAGACAAAAGAGAACTCTTTGACAAAGTGCCTCAATTAAAAGTTGATAAAACTAGTTTAGAGAAAAAACAAGCTTCAATAGTTAATGAACATAAAATTGAGTTGAATAAAATCAATTCAAAATATTCTAAACAAGAGCAATTTGTAAATTCAATAAAATCTAAAATTGATGAATTTGATGATGACGAAAATAAAATTTTAGAGTTTAAAGAAAAATCGGAAACCTACAAAAGTATTCACATTTATTTTTCTGAGCCAATTAGAGAAATTGTCGAGACAAAAACTGCTATCTCAATTATCACAGAAATAAATGACAAACATTATAAAGGAATCGAAACATTTAAAGAGTTACAACAATCTACAAATGCATTTACAGGTAATTTTAGCGAACAGAATATATTTAGCTTTAAAGTGAAATTAAATGAAGATATTGAATTTTTAAACTTTGCATCTGAACTTAAAGAATTTATCGAATTAGATAAAATTAACGAATATGAAAATCGAGTAAATAATCGATTTGCAAATATCATTCGCTTAATAGGCAGAGAAACAACTGAACTGAACTCTAAAAAAGGAGAAATTGAAAAAATAATCAAAAAAATTAATGATGATTTTATTGGTAAAAACTTTGTTCAAGCCATCAAAGTAATGGAAATGAAAACTTTAGAAAGTTCTAATCCAATCGTCAAATTATTAATTCAGATAAAAGAGTTTAATGATGAAAACAGTCTTGCTTTAGGAGAAACAAATCTTTTTACTTCGTCAGAAAGTAATTCAAAAAATCAAAAAGCGGTAGATTTATTAAAACAACTAGTCAAAGAATTATTAAAGTCAAAAAGCACAACACTAACACTTTCAGAGTCTTTTGATTTACAATTTAGAATAATAGAGAATGATAATGATTCTGGATGGGTTGAAAAACTTTCTAATGTTGGTAGTGAGGGAACAGATGTTTTAGTAAAAGCTATGATAAACATTTTACTTCTAAATGTTTTTAAAGATAGTGCTTCTAAAAAATTCAAAGACTTTAAATTACATTGTATGATGGATGAAATAGGAAGACTTCACCCAAATAATGTTAAAGGGATTTTAAGATTTGCGAACGAAAGAAACATTTTACTAATTAATGGTTCACCAACAAGTCAAAATGCTACAGATTATAAATACACATATAAACTTGCAAAAGAACAATCCCAAAGCAACACTAAAAAATACATCACAAAAATTAATCGATTGGTTAAAGTAAATACCAAAGTTCTTAATTAATGAAATTAACATTAAAAATAGCAAAAGTATTAGTACAACTAATCAATGGAGAATCTATTCCTAATCACTCTGCTAAAAGTAGATTAATTGACGATTTAGTATCTGAGAATATTATAACTCGAAAAGGAAAGCACAAAAAGTCCTTAGAGTTAGTAAATAAATCGAGTTTACACACTTATTTAGCAAATCAGTTACAAATTAATGATTTGTACAATTATATCTTGGCTTTAGAAAATAAAAATTCAACTCGTGCTGAACTTGTAAAAATCACAACAGATTCCAAAAAATCAAAAGAGAGAGCTTTTAAGGGGTTTTTAGTGAATAGTTACAATTCTATAAAGGCAGAACTGAATAATGCAACCATAATCATCAATCCTACTAAAGGAAGCTTTGTTTTTATATATGATTATGAATCTTTTAAAATCCCAAAAGAAATAACCGTTATTGGTGTTGAGAATGCTAAAAATTTTAGTCAAATTCAAGAACAAAAATACTTATTTAAAAATATAAAACCTTTGTTCGTTTCACGTTATCCACAAAACCAAAATAAAGATTTTATAAAATGGATGAGTTCAATTCCCAATAATTATTTGCATTTTGGAGATTTTGATATTGCAGGAATTGGGATATACCTTAATGAATATAAAAAGCATTTATTAAGAAAAGCGACATTTTTTATTCCTGAGAATATTAAAAGTGATTTAAGAAATGATGGCAATAGGAAACGATTTGATAATCAAAAAGTGAATTTCAAAATTGACAAAATACAGGAATCAAGAGTTATAGATTTAATTGAATTAATCAAAAAAGAAAAAAAAGGTCTAGACCAAGAATATTATATTGAAACGAATAGCCAAAGCTAAAAGCCATACACATTTGCAATTCGCTTCGGCCATCACATAAGCCAAAAATTGCAAAAGAGTATGTCTCGCCAATGCTCACTTCCGAACTAAATAACAAACATCGGAAAACCAAGCTGAACGTGAAAAACACTATGCACAACAATGTATATAAAACATAGCTAATACAGGCTTTACGAGAGGTTTTCGCTTCTTTATTTAGTTAGCCAAATTTTTATTTTTATATATTTAGAAAATAAAAGTTAAACATAAAAAATAAAAATTCGGCTCGTGTTTAATCTGAAACAATAGTGTCTTTTTAGACGCTACGTTTCATATACGGAGACGTTAGCAGTAATTGAAAAAAAAATGTAACCAACTATTAAAATTGAATATTATGAAACTAACCAAATTATTTATTCCAGTATTATGTCTAATTGGATTAACAGCAAATTCTCAAATTGAGACAAAAACATTTTCAAAAAACAAATCTGCATCAATATCAAGAATTTCGTTATTTAAAAATGGCGAAAGTGGGAAAATTGCTCCAAATATTCTTTGGTCACAATTCGATGCCACGAAAAGAAGTAGCGTCATTGCAATTATACCAGACGGAAATGGAAGTGTAAAATTGAGAGTATTAGCCGAAAACACACCTGATGCAGCAATAGAAACTATTTCTAAAATTACTAACTCAATTGATTATAAAGAAATAAGTGCTGAATCAGCTGTTGAATTTTCAAAAAGTATAGCACAAATAAAAAGAAGTTCAGCCGTTGAGAACTTTAGGTCTATATCGTATAGAATTTCAGAATTAGTTAGTAATGATGGAACATTAGATACAGAAGTTAAAGCTTTAATAGAGAAACTTATTGATGGTGCCATAGCAACATCAGAAGGTGATAATAATATATCTATTGAAGAAAATAAATCTTTGCAAATTAAATATGAAGCCAACCTACAAGAACAAAAGAACAAAACTACAGTTCTCGACGTTTTAAAAGCTAAATTAGAAAAAGAAACTGATGAAACTAAAAAAGAAGAAATAATTGATAAAATGACTGAGTTAGTAAAATAACTACTGCTAACAATGTATAAAAAACATAGGGCTTTTGTGTTAACTTCAAAGTCCTGTGTTTATTAACTAAGTCCGCTAAATATAAAATTTGGCGTTTATGGTAGAAAAGATAAATGCAAAATATTTATATTTAGCTAAGTAATAAACCGAAACGATAGTGTTTATTAACTGCCCTACGATTTCTTATACTGAACGTTACCCCACAATAAGAAAAAAAGAGTAACAAAGTATAAAGAGTTGTTATAAAACAAAAAAACAATGACTTACTCAGACTCTGAAATTGATAATCACTACGAAATCACTTTTAAAAAACTAAAAGATATTGATTCAGGAATAGCACAAGAAGGAACAAATAGTACACAGATACTAATTGACCTATGGGAATCGCCACAATGCTTACAAAAATTCACAGAAATGGGAATACCAGATACTTGCCAACTTATGTCTGATAAGCTTAAAAGAAAACTTAGTCCTTTAAATACTCAATAAAAGACTGTTGAAAAACTCTAATTTCTTTTTCAAACCGTCTATCTTGACTATAATAATCTAAAACTTTAGAAATGTTTTCAGTTAACTTAATATCAGTTTCTGTTTTGTGAAAATGATTGGCTAGAGTAATTAATTCTGACTTATCAGTTGGTTCTTCTATAAAAGAATTAAAAGCTTTATTAATACTTTCTTTAGTTGGTATATCCATAATTATAAATTTTAAACAAGATACTAAATTACATCGGAATTACAAGCAGTACGCAACTGTTACGTCGGAATTATGAGCTGTGAGGAAAAACAATTAATACACATATACGATACAAATAATATTTTTTTGTATTAAACATTTTGATAATATGCTATCTTTGAGTTACTCAAGCATAACATATAATCAACTAATGGATACATTTTATTTTGGAAGACTTAACTATAATAGCGATGGAGAATTAAATTTAAAAGAATTATTAACGAGTGGTAAAAGATTTCACCCTAAAAAAGGACATTTTAAATATGGTATATTTTCGTTTTTAGAATTAGAAGATCCAGAATTAGGAACGGTGTATACAGGGGAATTGGTTAAGTACCAAGAATTAAAAGAAGAACCAGTTGTTAAAGAGGATAAAATATCGAGTGAATATATAGAAGATGTAATTTTAGGTAAGTCACAATTTTATTTATTGGCTAAATCCCATCTAATAGCCTATAATCCTTATGGTAAGATTATTAGTCCTCAATCGTTTTGTGAAACATTTGTTGCTTTATTAATGGCATCAGATGATAGTTTTAATATTGATGCTGAAATATATCCAGTAAATTATGAATATGAATTCATGAGTTTTATAAAGACTATGCGGACATTAAATAGTATTGAAATTGTCTTAACGCCATCAAATCCTAATAGTCGTGATTTATGGGAAAACATTGACGAGCGTCTTAGAGGTATGAATGCTAAGCGTTATAATGAGAAAATTGAAGCTAGAGACAATGAGAGTTTAAAGATAGACGAGGTTACAGAAAATAAAATAGTAATGGCTCAAGATGGCTATGGAAAGGCAAAAGGCAAAGGGACAGACGAAAATGGTTATGAAGTAGAAGTAAGTACTGAGTCTAAAAAATCAATAACTAAAAAAAGTGTAAAAAAGGATTTATTAATTAGTGAACAACTTAATGCAATTAGAGATGTTTTCTTACGTGTAATTGAAAGGTTTAAAAACACATGAATTTTTTCAGAACTTATATATTATCATACGACACCTTAATAGCTTTATTGCTAACGATAGGGTGTTTGATATTTCTACCTGATTGGATTAAGGGGGATTTGATAAAGGATTTATTAAGCATGGGTATTGGTGTTCTTTCAATAATATTTTCAATCTTTTTCGCTGCACTAGCTTTTATTATAGGCGCTAGTGATGATGAGTTTGTAGCATTTTTAGAAGAAGATGGTTTGTTTTCAACTCTTATCAATACATTCAAATGGACAGTAATTAGTTTATTTGTAGCCTTACTATATTCTATATTTATTTACATTATAATAGCTTTTAAAATTTCACAAGATGATACTTATGTATTTAGTGAAATACTAATGGCTATTTTTTGCTTTTTATTTTTTTATAGCCTTATAGCAACAATGACATCTACAAACGATGCAATAAAATACTCAAAAAGGCGAATTACTTTTGTAAGTCTCAAAAAATCAAAAGAGAAGGATTAAATTGTAATACCAATCAGAGCGCGGGAAATAAAAGAATTAACTTACAATCTGAAAAGAAAATAACTGTGGGTAACACAGTATATAAATAATGGCTTACTAATAGATTATTTAGAAAAGCCGCGTATAATAAAATAAAGTAAAAGAATATTAATAAAGGACAGTAATATCACACACCACTGTTCATATACATAAACGTTACCCACAATAAGAAAAAAAAAAGTAACAGTATATAAAGAGTTGTTTAAAACAAAAAAGACTAATGGACACAGAAGAAATTACTCACGAAACGAGAGTAGAAAAAATATTAGAGTTATTAGAAGGACTTAGTTATCACAGAATAGATGTCACAATACAAGAAGTATTCCGCACAATTAAACAGGATTATACTCTGAACCGTGTGGTGGATTAAGAACCGATATAATAGATTTTAATTCAACAATACCTTTGTTTACACTCACCTCTTCCCCACTTGACATAGTTATAGATAAGTTAACACCCTCATCTTTAAAAGATACAATCTGATTTACATTATAGAAATTGGATTTTGAACAAAAGAATATTGGTTTTGGCATAATAAGTTTATTTTCTACTAATCTACTAAATTACATCGGAATCTCACTCAATCGGAATAAAATAAATGAAAGAATACATAATTAACACTACACTAATAACACTAGTAATTAATTTTCTAATGGTGTGCTGTCATTTTGCAGGATTTGAAATTCCTTTAATTGCATTTGTAGTGAGTCTGATTTTCGTTCCAATCGTTGTATTCTGTTTTCTAATGGTTCGATTTCTTTATCAGGGAGCAAAGCGATTGGAATGGCGATTAGACCTACAAGAAGAGACACACCGAGAGAAATTAAATATTTTTTATCCCTATACCACAAAGAACTTAAAAAGTATTTATCGAACAGAGCAGATTTACCAAGATTGTTTATGTAATAACGCTGAACATTAGGTTCTTTAACATAAGTTATTGGACAAATATGACTAGATTGTTTTAAAGAGCTGCAAATCGACTTAACATCTGAAAGTTTAAAGCCTGTTTCGGAATGCAATTGTTCATAAGACATTGATTTACCTAACTCTGTGTAATTTGAAACCTCTTGACTTTTACTCTCGAAATAAGTGTTGAGTATTTCTAAAATTTTATGTTTCTTTCTTTGTGACATATTAACGGCAATATAGAAAAAAGAATTAAATTGTAACGAAAAATAAAATAACTGTGGGTAACACAGTATATAAACAATGGCTCACTAATAGTCAATTTAGAAAAGCCACACATAAAATAAAATAAATTAATAATCAACTCAGGATAGTGATAAATGCACGCCACTATTCATATACATAAACGTTATGCCTCATTATGACCCGTCCTGAAATAAGGCTACATAATTTTAAACATTATGTACAGAAATGACAAAGTAATTAGACGTTACAGCGAACCTTTTAAATTAAAAATTTTAGCCGAACTTACAATCGGAAAACACACAAAGAGCGAACTTTGTAAACTCTACTCTATTGCTCCTACAACAGTAAATGTGTGGATTAAAAAGTATAATCGGAAAGACTTAATGAACACTAGAGTAAAAGTGGAAACTAAAGACGAAATATCCAGAATTAAAGCGCTTCAAAAAGAAATTGAACAGCTTAAAAAACTACTTCTTAAAAAGGATCTGGATGCTATGGTATTGGATTCATACTTGGAAGTAGCTGCAGAAGATTTAGGTTATAAATCAGTTAATGAGCTAAAAAAAAAGCTAAGTATAAAGCCTTAATAAAAGCTAAAGAGAAATCTAAGGGATTTGCTTCTTTAACTACTATAACCCATTGTTTTGGACTTAAACGTGATGCGTATTATAAATACAAATCTAGAGCTGATAACCGTTTAAAGCTAGAACAACAGATTATAAATATCGTTAGAAAAAAACGCAAATCCCTTCCTAGAGAAGGCGTGCGTAAACTCGAAAAATCATTGAAATATGATTTTGAAAAAGCTAACTTAAAAGTCGGTAGAGACACTTTATTTAATGTTCTTAGAAAACACAATATGCTTACACTTAGAAAGAAAACCAGTGCAAGAACCACTAACTCATATCATCGTTTTTATAAATATAATAACATCATAAAAGACTTAGATATCAATAGAGCAAACCAAGTTTGGGTAAGTGATATAACATACATTAGAACCGTAAAAGGCTTTTGTTACTTAGCTCTTATAACAGATATGTATTCTAGGAAAATAGTTGGTTATGATCTTAGTGATAGCCTGGAACTAAAAGGATGCGTAAGAGCGCTTAATAAGGCCATCTACCAAGCTAAAGATATTAAACAGCTTATTCATCATTCCGATAGAGGCATACAATATTGTAGTAATGTGTATACGCAAATATTAAAAAGAAAAAAGATAGACATTAGTATGACTGAAGAAAATCATTGTTATGAAAATGCTATGGCAGAACGTGTTAATGGTATCCTGAAAGATGAATTCTATCTCGACCAAACCT
>Ga0209186_1000336_pt1 | contig 38679 bp, 35 predicted proteins | sample SidtaG_FD_187426 | JGI IMG/M metagenome (GOLD analysis project Ga0209186, IMG submission 187426) | Marine algal microbial communities from Sidmouth, United Kingdom - Sidmouth_Male2 metaG (SPAdes) (version 2) | ecosystem: Host-associated > Algae > Red algae > Unclassified | place: Sidmouth...
AGACCGACCTGAAATCTCATGACAGCGTTTCAACCGCCAAGCGAAGTCCGGGTGGAGGCTTCACGGTCTAAAACCACGGTGTAATACACAGCAGGACGGACGCTCGTCGGGAACCGACGGTTTAAATGTAGGCGGGGGTTTCAACCCCCGTAAAGCGGGTCGATATATCCACGTCGGGAACCGACGGTTTATCATGAAAGGGCTTCAGCCCGCCCCTCGTATTTTGAGGGCACAAACCCAGTGGGTGTTTTTGATAAAATGCTTCTACTACAACCGTCTTGGAAGTTCCTAGCCACATAGCGGAATACGGGCTGAAGCCCTTTTTAGTTAAACCGTCAGTTCCTGACGAACGATTGCGCGCGCTTCTGAGCGGGGGTTGAAACCCCCGCCTAGGATAAGCCGTCGGTTCCCGACGAAACTTCGGCTGCAACAATTTCAATTTATTATACAATCTCGTGCCATGGATTGATTGCAGAACATTCCCGAGTCGCAACTCGGCTCATCTTTTCTGACCAATTGTCGTCCGATAGCGTATGTATTGACCTGAAACTTCATGATGGAATTTCAACACTGTTTCAACCGCCAAGCGAAACGCGCGAGTAAGCGCCACTGTAAAACAAATTTGATGAAACGGTTCGGCGGACCATCGACCTGGGATATCGCCACCGAAATTCAGCATGAACCTAGCTAGGAGTCTGTCGGACATAGGCTTTCGAGCGAGGGTTTCTCAATTTGAGACCAGACGGTTTGGAGGATTCGTGAGAATAGTTGAGGCTATTTAATCGATTCGTCCGGATCGGATGGGACAAAGTGAGGAATTCGCAGCCGAATCTGCTAAGTCCGAAAGACCCCTAGGCCCGTAGGGTCGGAATATTATAGCCCAGGTCGAAGGCCTGGGTTATGGTACGGTTAAAGGCAAGGCCTGAAAGGTCGAGTCACGTGCGGAAATTTCTCTGCCGCGACCTTTCAGGTCTTTAGAATTTCTGGACGTACCCGGGCCTTCGACTTGGACTAAAATGACGGCGACCCTGCGGGCCTAAACCCCGTCGAGACGCAAGAACTCAATTTTACCATAGGCGTCATTTCGAACGAGATGTCTCCCACTGTCGGCGGTTGGAAACCGCCGCTCCTTGGCCTTCGGCGAATCACAGTTTCTTCGGGACCAAAGATCTGCGGCGGGGCGCGGAATTCATCCCGATCAGGGATTATCGCCAGACCTTGGCATGGGCTTGATCGACCGCCGGGCCATCACATTACCGAAAAACAACGGCACGATCATGAGCAAATAGAACAAGCTCCTGACGTCCTGCGTCTGCCGCCAATGGATCACGCAATAGATCACGGTCGCGAGCGCTCCGCCCAAATAAAACCACTGCGGACGATGGTGATAAAGATGAAAAAACAAACCAACGATGATCGCGATGCCGACTTCGACCGCCCACCAAAACGCAAGTTGCTGCACGGGAATCATCATACGAAACACGCGGTGCAACAAGTACCAGACAAACACCATGGCAATAGCGGTAATACAGACCTCAAATAAAATGCGGATCGCTTTCATCTTCTCTCAAACAAGTTTCAACCACTCTTAACGCGTAGGGGTAAATCGTGGATCCGAAACCGGCATCCCAGGGGTTCCAAAAATAATAAAATCGAGCGGCTGATCCTCGTCCGCCGCAAGAACCTCATGCGGCACCAGAGCCGGAATAACCACTACCGCTCCCGGACGCAACTCATGCTCGGCATCATCAAAAACAATGCGCCCCTGCCCCGCTAAAACGTAATACACTTCATTGTACCCGGGATGAAAATGACGGGCTCCTTTGGTGACCCGCACCCGGTGCACATTCGCGATTTCCGCCGCAGCTTCCCCGCCGGTAACGATACGAGTGGTATCGCCATAGGGACAAGGCAAGGTCTCGGTTTCATCCAAATACCGAACGACGGGATGGGGTTTAGGCATCGATTGAGGTGATTTTTCAGTCATGACGCTTTCAACCGCTGCTAGATATCGAGATCGAACTTCGGGGTTTGCTTCATGAAGCTAACCGGATTTTGCAAAACGATTTTTTGAATCTGCTCCTCGCTCCAGCCCCGTTTTTTCATAACCTGCATCGTCTTCGGAACCGACATGGGATCGCTTTGCCCCCAATCACAGGCCGCATTCATCCAAATCTGATCCGAGCCATAAACCTCAAGCATATCGACCGCACGATTCGGCGTCGTCTTGCTTTCGGGATACAAAGTGATGCCAGCCCACATGCCAGCGTCTTTCACCGTGGCGATGCTATGCTCTTCAACGTGATCAATGATCACTCGGCTGGGGTCGATTTTTGAATGATTCTTGATCGCGTCCACGATCAACTGCGTCCCCTTCAACTTGTCTTCCAAATGCGGGGTGTGCACCAAGATCAGCTGATCGTGATCTTCCGCGAGCTGAATGTGCTTTTCCAAGACAATGAGTTCGTTCTTCGAATTCTTGTTCAAGCCGATCTCACCGATGCCGAGCACATTGGGTTTATCCAAAAACTCTGGAATCAAATCCAACACCGCATTGGCCAACCCGAGATCTTCCGCTTCCTTCGGGTTGATGCACATCCAACAGTAATGCCGGATTCCATAGTTGGCCGCACGCGCCGGCTCGACCTCGGTCAATTGACGAAAATAATCGTAAAATCCATGCTCATTGCGGCGGTCGTAACCGGCCCAGAAAGAAGGCTCGCAGATGGCGACACAGCCGGCCATGGCCATGTTTTGATAATCGTCCGTAACCCGACTGACCATGTGACCATGTGGTTCAATAAACTTCATGCTGAAACCTCTCCTGGCCATGCTCCACTGGCGCCTTTGCCGGGTGCTTTTTCGATGGGTTCTTCGGAGGGATCACTCAGACCAAGCAACACGCGCTCGGCCCGATTCGCCCCGCCTTCTTTCAAGCAATCGATCACATTTTTGAGCGCGGCAACCCGAAAGTCGTCTTCTTGGCCATGGCGCTCCATGCGATCTAAAAAAGCGGCAACTTCAATTAGCTTCACTCGGGCATCCATAAACCCAAGGTCGACCAAGTTTACCTTTGTCTGCGGTGTAGTTTTCATACGTAGACCCTTACGCATCCTGCCACTCAATGGCAAGATTCGAAGCACCCTCTGCCACTCAATGGCAGAACCCTTTTTCGTGCCGATGCCAGCGGTCATGACTCGGGCCGCCTCAACGGATTCACTGAGCTTTGCCGGACATCGATCGCATGAACATCGCCGCTATACCAATCGACCCGGCAAGGGCGACATCCCATTGCACATTGTTTCTCTTGCCCTTCTCTGATTCATCTCGCCCTCCTCTAATTTATCTCACCCTCCTCTAATTTGTCTCACCCTTGTATAAGGGCTAAAATTCAGGGCGTGATGTTCTGAATAATCCCGCCGTAGACGGTCTGAATGCCATCCGTCGATTCGAGTCGCAACCCGCCATCGGCTTGAATCCCAAGACAGATCCCAATCAAGCCTGAATCCATTTCAACCGTTTTGCCAGTCAACCAGCAACGGGGACGCCACGCCGTGGGTAAATCAATTTTGTTCGTAACCAACAGCTCAAGGAGTTCCTCAAAATGAGTCAACATCGATTGAAGGGCATCGGCTAATCGCGGCGAGCTGGCGCAATGCTTAGCAATCGTCGTGGCTGGCACATCAAGACCACTCAAGTCGTTCGAGACATTGCATCCGATCCCGACAATTAATTGGTCGCCATAGCGCTCGGCCAAGATCCCGCACACCTTTTGATCATCGATATACACATCGTTTGGCCACTTGAGCTGAGGGTTCGCATAGGGCTGAATTGCATCCGCCACTGCCAGCGCGCTGACGAGCGACACCTTCGCTATGTCCCGCTCGTCGAGCGGAAGGTCTGGTAATACGAGGGTAAAGGTCAGGCAACCCGGCGAGGCGAACCACACGTTACTTCCCCTGCCCCGCCCTTTGGTTTGCAACAAGGTCCAAATCAAGCGCCGAGCGTCACTCGGATTGGCCAAGGCATAATCATTTGTAGATCCGATCTCCGGGAAAAAACAAAGCTGATCAAGCAGTGACGAGCTGGAAAGTGACGCGAGCTCAGCCCAGGTCACCGGGCTGTTTGCCGGAGACAGAAGTCGTTCCGATAACGGCGCGAGACGTTCACGGACCTCTGGCGCGTGAGTGTAAACGAGATACAATTGACCGGCTTCAATCCAAAAGAAGCCAACTTGTTTGAAGCGCGTTGCCAACGCGACGGCTCGGTCAAATTCGATGGCCGCGCCCCACCCCGGCTCGACATGGCTTCGATCCGCATTCCCGCCGGTACAGCGAAACGGGACATCGAGACTCCCCAATGCTTCCGCCGTAGGATCAAGGCCTTGGGCCAACAGCGCATGAAGCGCTTTATCCGCCGCTTCGTTTTCCGCAAGCGCCGCATCGAGTCCATTTGGATTCCACGCGGTGATAATCGCAAAGCTGTCAGGAAGGCTACGCGGAGCGATTTCAATCAGCACCGCTTCAAACGCTGCGCTGAGGTTCGGATCAGGAGTCGTCATGACGCGTTACCCTTGGCTAAAGAAATCAAGAGGCTCAGAGCCGCAGATCAAAGCAGGCCATTTCCTTCGGGTTGCGAAGCAAAAGAAGACCGTGAGCCAAAGCGGGGACGTTCCAAGTGGTTCCGTCAAACAGCGGAATGCGGCAAAGCTCTTGGAAAGATTCTGGGGTTGCTTTTACTAAGACCAAGTCACCCTTTTCCGTGGTGCAAATGAGGTGCCCTTCCGCCAAAATGACTTGGCCGTAACCGAAGCGACCGCCTTTCCAAATTCGCTTTCCGGATTCGATATTCAAACAAGCCAAAATCCCTTCATCCAATCCGTAGACATGTCCGTCGTGAATCACCCCCGCGTTGAATTTGGTTTTCATCCGGTTGTTTTTCCACAGTTGCGCCACAGCCCAGCGGCCGTCCTTCTTTCCAACTTGAATCAGCTTGGCGCCAGCCCCATAACCGCCTGATACGAGCAAACGACTGTTGTCCAAAGCTAGGGGCTGTGAACAGGTCATGCCATTCATAATTTTCCACGGACTGGTCCAAAGTTCTTCGCCATCTTGCGGGTTCATCCCCACCAAGCGGGTGGATGAATTCACCAAAAGGTGTGGGCTTTTTGCTCCCGAAGGCTGATACAGCATCGGGCTGACATAGGTCATATTCTCTGGCAGCGCGCTCCATACCAACTCACCGCTGGCGGCATTGTAGGCGAAAACGCAATCGTTTGAAGGTGACTTCCCGCCAACCACATACACTTTTTCATCGTAGTACAAGGGCGAGGCAGCCACTCCGTAGTCCAGATTTTTCGAGGCGGTATCGTTTAAAACATCGCGCTGCCAAATAACAGATCCACTTTGCGGATCGACCGCATGCAAGCGTCCATTTGCGCCCAAGGAATACACCCGGTCACCACCAAAGGTTGGGGTCGAACGAGGCCCTTCACCGCTCATCATTTCGTTAAAACGATCTTCGTATTCCATCACCCAAATCTCAGCTCCGGTTGCGAGGTCATAAGCCACCAAGGCTTCTTTTTCCCGGCGCTGCTCAAAGGTGAAGGCCATGCCATTCGCAACCGCAAAAGATCCGTAGCCACCACCACACGGTTGTTTCCAAAGCAAGGTAGGTCCAGCTTCGGGCCAATCGGTTTGGATCTGCTGTTCTGCATAGGTTCCCGCGGTTCCAGGCCCGCGAAATCCAGTCCAATACGGTTCCAGCCCTGAGAATTCATTCGCTACGTTACCAGCGCCTGTTACTGTATTACCCGATTTGACCAAACCAGAGGAACGAGATTTTTCTAACTGATCATAATCCGGATCAACGCGCGAACTCATGGTTTTCACCCCATGCGAGACGGTTTGCACGATGGTGCAGCCAGAGAGGAAGAACCACCCGGTGAAGAGGGTTACACTGAGAACAAGAGTCCATTTCATGATACGCTTCATTTCGTTTAAGGGAGTTTATTTCCGTGATTCTTCGTAGGCATCAATCCGCCGATAAATGTTTGCCGCTTCTCTCTTCCGATTCTGTTTTTCTTCGAGATATTTAGCCGCCCGCACCCCTGACAAGGTAATCCAATGCCGACTGGATTCAGGCAGCTGATGAATCCGATGAAAGTAATCGTAGAACAGTGCGAGGTATCGGGTTTGCGAGAGCTCATCTTGTTTTTGCGCGGCCAACGAACGGGCGATGCCAAACTCAGCCAAGATACGGAGGTTCTCCGGGACCGTATCGTTCTCGATCACTTTTTCATAACAGGCAATCGCCTTCAAATGATCGGGCTCAGTCAAGGAATGGTAACAATCCCCTTTGCGGCCCCAGGCCGGGAGCACGAGATAGCTCTCTGGATAATCCGTAATAATTTTTTCAAACACAACCAAGGCGGAGGGGAAGTCTCCCAAGAAGGTTAACTCATCTCCCTGCGCCATCAAGGCATTCGGTACCTTTGCGCTTTGCGGGAATCGTTCGACCAACTTGGTAAAGTGATCGATTCCACGACGACTTTCCTTTTGCATCGTCGCGGCTTTACCGCTCCAATAAAGTGCCTTATCCACCAGTCGCCCTTCGGGAAAACGAGTCACCAATTCAATAAACTGATTCTCCGCTGCTTTGTATTGCCCCTTGTTAAAAAAGTCGTTGGCCATGTTAAAAAAGACATGCTCGTTCCAGCTACTCTCCGCGTAGTCGCGAGAGAAATTCTGAAACGCGGTGCGAGCTTCTTCTTCGCGCCCCTGTTTGAAATAGGTCCAAGGAATCATGTAGGCCGCCTCTTCCGCTTCCGGGCTATCTGGGGCCATTTTCGACACGGCCTTAAATCCCGCCTCTGCTTTTTCGAAAAGATCTTCTCGGTAATAAACTTTGCTTAAGTTCAACCGCGCTTGCAAGGCCATCGCGCCATTTGGGCTTTGCTCCAAGTACATTTGATACATCTCTTCGGCCCGAGCCAAATCGTTTTCATCGGCGTAGATCGAAGCGACTTGAAATACGGATCGATCCGCGAACTCGCTTTGCTCACGATACACCCCATCGATCAGTAAAAACTCTTTGACCGCCGCATCGGTGTTGCCGAGCAAGCGCTGACAAATCGCCGCTTGGTACAGGGCTTGCGGCAGCAAGGGATCGCCTGGATAGGAACGGGTAAACGACTTATAGGCATTGCGGGCTTGCTCTAAAGAAGCCGGGACGCCTTTCAGAAAAAACGCGTCTCCGATTTTAAGCTGCACTTCTTTTTGCAGGGGAAGCTCGGTTAAACTCCGAGCCGCCTTATCGAACATCGCCGCCGCCTCGATGTAACGCTCTTGCTCAAGCAAGGCCCAAGCTTTTCCGCGCAAGGCACGCCCCCGCCAGGGGGATTCGGCAAAACTTTCAAGAAACAACAGGAAGGTCGCCTCGGCTTTTGCCGGCTGCTTTTGTTTGAGATAATAATTACCGATCACGATTAAGGCTTCGGAAGCCCGCTCGGGCGCGTCAGCGTTGCGACTCTCAGCCTGCAAGGTGCTCAAGGCATTCGTGTCTCCTCCATGCAAGCGAAGTCGCGCTTCGGTGATATTGATCGACGCACGAATTTGTGGGTCAGATTCGTTCTCACCAAACGCTTTCATTGCATCCGCGGCCGCGACGAAATCGCCCTTCGCTTCAAACGAGCGAGCTAAAAGCTGTAAGCCTTGCCGCTGTAATGCGGGGTCAGAATCAGAGGCGGTGGCCACCAAAATATTAGAAACCTGGCCGATGGCAGAATCAACCTTCCCAGCTTCCAGCTCCCATTCGGCTCGCTTAAAAAGCCCATGCAAAACTGGGCTTGATATCGCGGAGGTTTTCCCGCCACGAAGTGGCAGTGAGGTAAGCCGATCCAAGGCCCAGCTGGCCGAAGCTCGATCCCCACGCGCTTCAAATCCAAGGACCCAAGCCAACAACGGCGCGGGGCGTTCGATCTCGTCTGGAGGCAGAGCTTGATACGCTTTAAACGCTTTCTCAAAGGGATTTTTCCCAGGCAGCGACTGCGGTTCAACCTGGCTCAAGCAATAAATTTTCAATTCAAGCAGAAGGTCTGCGTAGGCATCATCGGCCGGCAGATTCGTCGCGGATTCGATTTCCTGAATTGCGGTGAGCGGGCTGTCGAGTTCGAGCCGGGTTAGCGCAGACCAATAGGTTACGGCAGAGGGGATCCCATTTGTGGCAAGCTCTCGGCTTAGGCTTTCAACTTGAGAAAAGGCTTCGGTATAAGCCCCTTTCAAGTGGGAGGCCTGTACTTGCATCAATTGAGTGTGCACCCGCTCACCCAAATTAGTCTGGCTTTCGAGCAAATCATTGAGGCGAGTTTCGGCAAAGTCGTACACCCCATCTTGCAATGCGCCTTGGATTGGCACCAGAAGCGGAGAGGCATAAGGGGTTAATTGCGGAATGATTCCACCCTGGTTGGCTTCGGTTACAACATCCGATTTTGAGGCGGCATTTAAAGCTTTAGCCGCGTTTTGCGCCAGCACAGGACCGTGCAACAGCCCAAGCAACAGCCCAAACATCACCGCAAGCGGAAATAAAATCTGCAAGGAACTTCTGAGCAATCGGCCAAAAAGGAAAGGAAATCGAAGAATTCGACGGAAATTGAGATGGGCTGTATTGATTTTCACGAATCGGGTCTTTTGCCTACAAGAGGGCTTTGGTAGGGGAAGGTCAAACATGATTCAGGAAACATAAGGTATGTCATCAGCACTAAAACCAAAAAGCGCCGGACTGCGCAAGGTCCAAACCATTCTTGCCGTATCAAGTTGCAAGGGTGGCGTCGGGAAGTCCACCACTGCGGTCAACCTCGCTTGGAGCTTAAAAAAGCAGGGCTTACAGGTCGGAATTTTTGACGCAGATGTCTACGGCCCAAGCCTCCCCACCCTCGTCAAACTCGATAAAATGGAGATGTATCAGCAGGATGACCTGATTATGCCTCTCATTGAAGACGGCATCAAACTCATGTCCTTCGGCTACATCACGGCCAACCAAGAGAAAAAGGCAGCCATCATGCGCGGCCCCATGGTGACCCAAGTGATCAACCAACTGCTCTGTGGCACTGATTGGGGTGAACTCGACGTCCTGGTTCTCGACCTCCCACCTGGAACCGGCGATATCCAACTTACCTTGACCCAAGTCGTTGCCATCGATGGCGCGGTCATCGTAACCACCCCACAAGAGCTGAGCTTCGTTGACGTGGAAAAAGGGATGCAGATGTTCGAAAAAATGAGCGTCCCGACCCTCGCGGTGGTGGAAAACATGAGTTGGTTCGTCTGCGGAAGCTGCGATACAAAACACCGTCTTTTTGGCGAAGGAGCCGCGACACGTCTCAAGGAACAATTTGGCTTCAAGAAAACCTACGAGATTCCGGTGTTGACGGAACTCAGCCGCACCAGTGATGTTGGAAGTGTCTTCAGCAAGGACCTTCCCGATCATCCGGTCTCGGCCATTTATGATGACCTCGCCAAAGCGGTCTGGGTCGACTTACAGATCAATCGCGATGAGCGTGGCATTCCGGTCCTTACCTACAATGTCGGGCAGGACATGATTCTCACCTTGCCGGATCAAACGGAAATCGAATTCAGCCCTCAGGCCTTGCGCCAATCCTGCCGATGCGCGGTGTGCATTGATGAACGAACCGGGGCTCAACTCCTCGATCCCGCCACAGTTGCGGAAGATATTTATCCCACCCGCGTCATGCCCATGGGAAATTATGCCTCGGCGGTTGAATGGAGTGACGGGCATAGTTCTTCCATCTACCCCTTTGAGTACATGATCAAAACCTTCGGGCCAGAGCATGCGCCTACTCCAACTCATTGATCGACTTTTCGCCGGCTTGGCTCAGGGTTTGATTCGGATCTATCAGATCGCTCTCAGCCCCGTGCTTGGTTTGTTTGGCGCGGGCTGCCGATTTCATCCCAGCTGCTCACGCTATGCCATGGGCTGCTTTCAGCATCACCCGGTGCATCGCGCCGGATGGTTCACCCTGAAACGGATCTGTAAATGCAACCCGCTGTTCGAGGGAGGCTTCGACCCTGTGCCGGGGACAAGCCAAGAAGCATTAGACGATGTCAACCAACAGCCCGCTCTTAACCAACAGCCTGCTCTTAACCAACAGCCTGCTCTTAACCAACAGCCTGCTCTTAACCAACAGCCCGCTCTCAACCAACAGCCCGCTCTCAACCCAAACCGAAATTCCCATGAAGATTAATCTGCGCGCCTTCGGGATTGCCCGAGACATATTTGGCAGTGATGTTCTCGAAGTAGACGCCCCAGAAAGCATCACTGTCGGGGAGCTTCGCCTCAAACTAAACCGCGACTGGCCCGCATTGGAGGGGCTCGCAAGCGTGATGTTTGCCGTCGACCACGAATACGCGTCAGATGACTGCGTGATTCAGGCCGAGAGCGAAGTCGCCCTCATCCCCCCTGTGGCCGGAGGATAGTGTCGACATGAACACCCATCTTAACTTATCCGAAGCTCCCCTCCTGCCGCAAACCAGCATCGATTTTTCGAACCACCGAGGAGCCGGAGCCACCAACCTGTTTATCGGTGCCGTACGAGACAATACACAGGGCCGTAAAGTCGACCACCTAGAGTACGAAGCCTACGAGCCTATGGCGCTAAAAGAACTGGAAAAAATCTGCAACGAAGCTCGCGAGCAATGGCCCTTGGAACAAATTGCCATCGAGCATCGCACCGGGCATCTCAACATCGGGGACATCGCGATTGTGATTGCAGTCAGTGCGCCGCATCGAGCCGAAGCCTTTGCCGGTTGCCGTTTTCTCATCGAAGAAATTAAGCAGCGGGTTCCGATTTGGAAAAAGGAATGCTTCGTCGACGGCGAAGAATGGGTCTCAGCCCGACCGTAAAATGCGCGCGGAAAGCTCCTTGGTTTGCAAGGTTGCTTCGAGGGTAAGGACTTCATACCGAGAGCGGACGCCTGAAGAGCGAGAGCGGACGCCTGAAGAGCGAGAGCGGACGCCTGAAGAGCGAGAGCAGACGCCGGAAGAGCGAGAGCGCACGCCAGCCTCCTGCCCTGCGCCTGCAGTCTTGGAGATCGAGCACTCTTGATCGTAACGTTTAATCAACTGCTTCAATTCGCTTGGGCTTAAGAGCTGACGCGCCTGCCCCAATGGCGGCCCCGTCAGCCCAGCCAAGCTTAACTCCTTCAAAAACTGCGTCGCATTCGGATGCTTGGCCCAAAAGCATTGCACCGCGGAATAGGTAATTCGAAATCCCGCTTCTTCGAAACAGCTGACCACCTCGTCCGAGGTTGGCAAATGCGCCGATGGAAGCTTGTCGGGAGCGACCTCCGCCCGTATGCGATGCAGCGCATCTAAGGTTCCATCAATCATCAAACTAATCGCAACCCGGCCTTCCGGCAGCAAAAGACTACGCAGCTTTTGCGGGACCTGAGCGAAAGGGCTGACCCAATGCAGCGAAGAACTACTCGTCACCAACTCGAAGGGAGCTTCGGGAGCAAAGTCCATGACATCCGAAGCATAAAACGCGACCCGAGGAAACTTTTCGCGACAGGCCTCGACCATCCCCGAACTCAAATCGATCGAGGTCGCCGCATCGAAATGCCTGCTCAAGTGTTGGGTCAAAAATCCAGAACCACAACCGACCTCAAGTACGGACACCTCTGCGGCCTCAACCACTAACCGCTCCGCCAGCTCATCCGCGACTTCGCGCTGAATGTGCGCCAGTTGCTCATAATGAGGCACAGCTCGGTTAAAAAAATGTCCTAAAGGATGGGTCATGTCGATTCTACCAACCGCGATCGGATCAACTTGGCAAGTTCTTTGGCATGCTCGATGATCAAGCAATGCGTCGCCTCTGGGATGACCGCCAAGCTGGCGTTATGATGCGCCGCGAGTCGTTCTCCCGCGGCAAGTCCGATCACCTTATCCTGCCCACCATGCACCACCAGCGGCGCGGTAAGCAGAGGCAGCGACTGGCTTAAATTGCTTTCGGCCAAAAAGCTTAGACCAACCTTGAGTGCATCGGGGTCCGTTGATTGGAGCTGGATATCGAGCGATTCGGAAAGCCCACATAGGGAAGCGAAGGCATTAAGAACCTCCTCAGGTGCCTTCCGAAGCCCAAGCTGCATCGCCCGTAAGACCTTTGGCGGGGTACCGGTTTCGGGATGACAAAATTCGAGGGTCGAACTGACCAAGACGAGTTGCGGCAAGCGAGACAGGTCGATTTCAGACCCAACCTCGATCTGATTTTTCAGAAAAATCTCCTGCGCCAGCACCCCCCCAGCGGACCAGCCGATAACCGCCTTGGCGTTCAGAAGCGACGCAGAAAAATGCTCATCGCTTGCCTGCGCTGAAGCATCAGAGAACGAGATCATTTCGAAACGATACGCGGCCGGCAACTCAGCCTTGAGCGGTGACAGTGCCGTCGAAAGCGAGTCCGCATCAAACCCCCAGCCGCCAATAACCATGATGGGTCTGGGCTCCGGGCTATTTGGCATAACGATCCTGAAGCAAACGAATCACCGTATCCGCGGTTCGGTCCAGCTCTTCAGCTGAATGCGCAAGCGTAATTGAAAATCGAAGACGCGCGGTCCCTTCGGGAACCGTCGGTGGACGAATCGCAACCACATGAATTCCCTCCGCTTTCAACTCGGCGGCCGCGGCCAAACAGTCTCCATCTTCACCGATAACCAGCGGAACAATTTGCGAATCGGAATCCAGCGTATCAAAGCCCGCTTCCCAGAGCTTGCGACAGAACTCCCCTGCCCGCTCAAGCAAGCGATCTCCCAACTCTGGCTCATCGCGCAAAATCTTCAACCCTGCCAACGCCGCGCCAATCGAAGCCGGTGGGGGCGCGGTGGTGTAAATCAGAGAGCGCGATGTATTCACCAGCCAATCTTTATGATCCGCAGAAAGCCCAACGTAGCCGCCGTAACTTCCAAAGGACTTACTCAAGGTACCCATCTGCAAATCAACCCCGTCAACCTGATGCGCCAAACCAGGACCAAACACTCCTGCCGCATGCGCTTCATCTACCAACAACATGGCGTGTGGATTGGCCGTAACCAACTCGGCAATCTCTTCGATCGGAGCCAGATCCCCATCCATGCTAAACACGGATTCGGTGACGACCAGCACCCGCTTACCATGATGCTTGGCCAAGCGCGCCTCGAGATGCTCGAGATCATTATGACGAAAACGATCCACTCTCGCCCCGGATCCTCGCCCTGCATCGAGCAAGCAGGCATGCGAAAGTCGATCCGCCAAAACAACATCCCCCTGCCCCACAAAGGAGCGAACACAACCTAGAGCCGTGAGATATCCGCTACCAAAAAGCAGCGCCGCTTCGCAGTCTTTCCAAGCCGCCAATTCCATTTCAAATCGAGTATGGCAGGCCAAGGAACCGCTCACCAAACGCGATGCCGTGCTCCCAGCACCAAACTGCTCTAACGCGGATTGAGCGCCAGCCACCACCCTGGGGTCACGAGAAAAATTCAGATAGTCATTCGACGAAAAATCGAGGACCTCCGCCTCCGCGCGATCGCGTAACCTGCGGTGTCGATCGGTTTCGCGGAGAGCATCGAGCTCAGTACGTACCCGCTCACGAGGGGATACATCGCGGGAGTGTGATGGAGATGAGTGGTCTGGCGTTGTCAAAATTCAGCAAGGGTTCAGCCCAATCCCTAACAACAAGCGCGTGGACAAGTCCACGTTCGTTTTAAACCGAAAAAAAGAAAGGCGCATTCGGCAACACCTACTTCACACATTCAACGCCGACGCCAAGAAAAGAAACCACGACGAACCTTGGGCCGGGACTGAACCCGCGTATACACAATCATCCGCAAGAGTTCCCCTTCTGGACCTTCCTCCACCTCGATCCGTTCGGAACGACTAGGAACAATCAATGTCTCAATTGGTTCGCGCAGGCGAATCAACGGACGTTCAGTTTTTGAAAAAGCAATCATAACGACTCCATAGGTTAACCGACAGAGGGATAAAGCGGTCGGCTGTAAAGTTATTGTAAAGTACACGATGAACGCTTGAAATTGGATCCTTATTTTACCAAAAGAAAACCATATGAAAAAACGTACATTCCTTTCTTTCGCGCTTCCCTTCCTTATCGCTTCGGCATCCTTTGCAGAAAACTACGACTTCGCTGACCCAAAAGGCGTCAATAGCATTTCCTTTTTTGTCGATTCGCCACTTGAGCCCATCATGGGCTTCGCCAACGGCATTACCGGCACCATTGACTTTGACCGCGTCAACCCAGCTGCCACCAAAGGCAGCATCGAATTCCCAGTTAAAAATATTCGCTTCGCGAGCGACCGCATGGGCGGCGTACTTCAAGGTGATGATTGGCTCAAAAGCGACATCAACCCGATGGTTAAATTCACCATTACCTCCATTGGCGCACCTTCGGTTAAAGACGGATCCATTCATGCCACAGCAACTGGCAAAATGAGTCTCGCCGGCATGGAAAAAGAAATCACCGCCCCCATCGTCTTCACCCACATTCCTGATGGCGCGAAACAACGCGGTGGCGCACAGACCGGCGATCTCCTGCTCGTTCGCTCTAAGTTTATCTTAAAGCGCGATATGTTTGGCATCCAGCCTGGAAAAAATCTCGAAAAAGTTGGCAACGACATTCAGATCAATGTCGCGATCTCTGGCTACCAAAAATAAGCCCGCCGCCACTTCAATTAAGCAAAAGAGCGACCAATGTGTCGCTCTTTTGCTACCTACACCTCAGGGAAACACCTCATGCCAATTCAGCCCATCCTTTATCGATTAGTTCTGTTGTTCGCGACCGTTCTGTCGATCTATCTCCTGCCGACGAAGGCGCGATCCGGCGAGGTTCTTGTCTTCCTGCAATCGACGGCAGACGCAACCGTTCCAGCCGAGCAACCCTTCATTACCGACGTTCTTCCCGAACTTGAACGCTTTGCCAAAGAACAGGGACATAGCGTCGATCGGATCGCCGCGCTAAAGGGAGCACCGGAGGAGGTCCACATCACCCCGCTCATCGTTTTCCAAAATCATCAAGGTCGTTCCATTTACCAAGGTCGCCTCAATACCCTCGACCGGATCGAAAACTTTCTCCGCACCGCAACCTTCGTGCCCCAAAACAAAGCCGCTCTAAAAAGAGAAAACCTACCGGTGTGGAAAATGGGAAGAGCCACCATCGCCTCCCCGATAAAAATTGCCGCCGTGACAGGCAATGTCCCAAAAGACTACAAACACGAAACATTCGAAGCCGAAGCACGCGATGCAATTGAAGCCGGACTCAGCAGCTCATCCATGCAAGCAACCGTCAGCCTCGGCAGATCCGATCGACAATTCTACATGGATTTTTACCCCTGGCGCTCCCGCCTCGGAACCTGCTACTTGAGCCTCGCTCTCTTTTCTCAATTTCACTGCAAAGAACCCGTGTTCAAAACCGAAGAGCCACTCAAAGCTTCGTGGGGAAAACGAAGCAGCCTCTTCACCGAAGGGGTCAAAATTCTGGAAGCCGAAGTGATGAAACAGCTCACCAATCATGTCGGCGATGCATTCGCCCCGCTGGCAGATAGCGTCCCGGTTAAAAGCTGGGAAGCCATCGGCCACCCTTTGCCCAAACCTCCCAGCGGACAAAGCGCCCAAGCCACCAGCACCCTAAGCATCCCCAATCAGTGGGTGGTTGAATCCCTCCCTTCAGCCCAACCTCCGCCGATCGTCTTCCGCTTTCCCGCCCCGCTCGACCAGTACATCGGCCAGGTCACCTCCGTCTCTGGCACGATCAGCCTCGGGCCAGATCTCTCGCTTTCGAGCCTAACCGGAAAACTCGTAGCCGACCCAACCAAAGTCAGTATGGGAGAAAGCGATCTCGATGACGCATTACAGGGCAGCTCCTTCCTCAAAACCAAAGCCTTCCCCGAAAGCTCGTTTACCATCACGGGCTCCGAAAGCAGTGACAAACTCGCCTTCGGACAACTCAGCACCAGTGTCCTAAGCGGCGAGTTTCTGCTCAAAGGAAAACGCGTCCCGCTCAGCGCCCCATGCCAACTCGAACCCGTTGTCAATCAAGCCGGCGAAGTCAGGCTTCAACTACGAGGCAGCTTCAGCATCGACGTCCGCGCCTTCGAAATTGACCCCGCCGATGGCCCCGAACCCGCGCGTCACACCCTAAACTTCGACGTTTTTTACAGCTTAAAACCCGCCGAGAAAAACTGATGCATCGCGTCCCTCTCCTCGCCCTTTTGGCCGACTACAGCAAGGCCCACGCGAATGATAAGAACGAGCAACAGGTTTGCCTCCGATACATCGACTTTGTGGAGAAGCATCCGAATTGCTTCGATCGCGAGCTAGCCATAGGTCATGTCACGGGTTCGGCTTGGATCGTCGACCCAACTGGAACCCAGGTTCTCCTCACGCATCACCGTAAGCTCGATGCGTGGTTTCAACTTGGCGGCCACGCGGACGGAGAAACCGATGTTCTCGCGGTTGCATTGAACGAAGCGAAAGAAGAATCCGGCTTGGAGAACATCCGTCCCATCGCCCCGGCCATTTTCGACATCGACATCCACCGAATTCCCGCGCGGAAAGAAGTTCCCGAGCACGATCATTTTGATGTCCGCTTTGCCTTTTGCGCCGCCGATCCCGAAAAAATCATCTTGAGTGAGGAATCGATCGATTTGTCATGGATTCCGCTAGCCGAACTTGAAAGCAAAACCACGGAAAAATCGATGCTTCGTATGCGGAAAAAATGGCAAGCGATTCAGGGCTAAATCGGCTCCAGCCAGCACGATCGTGTCCCTGCGCGTTTTTGCCATTGAGTGGCAGAGGCCAAAAAAAGTCCGCCATTGAGTGGCAGAATAAAGTGGCAGATGCGTCCCGCCCCAGCTTTTCTTCGCACAGAAGCGGGACGCATTTGCCACTGTGTTACCCCAAAATGACTCCGTCCCCAAAAGAACGCAGGCTCTCAACGATGCCTTAAAGCGTAGATTTCCGAGAATAAACTGCCTACCCCGAAATGACTCCGTCTCCAAAAGAACGCAGGCTCTCAACGATGCCTTAAAGCATAGATTTCGGAGAATAAATTGCCGAAGGCCAAGGAGCGGCGGTTTCCAACCGCCGACAGTGCAATATGACTCCATCCCCAATGGCATTACTCCGAACCTAATGGCATTCTCACTCCGTTCGTCAACCATGGCTATCAATAGGTCAGCGCTACGCGCCTCTAAGCGCCTAAATTTCCGCTCATTTTGGGGAGTTCGCTCTGCCCTGAAAAAAAAGCCGGAGGCTTGAAGGCAATTAGCCGGTCGGTGACCGAAGGGAACCACCGGAATTCATTGGGAAATAATATGTAGCGCTGGAAGCGCGGTCGGAATAGAAACCAATATGGGCGACGCCTTTCAGAAAAGCAGAGGTCAACTGATGCGTGCTCAGAATATGATTTTTAAGTGCCATTGGTGTCTGACACCAATGGCACTTAGATAAGCCGATTTGTATGGAAAGGAGTTCGCTCTGCCCTGAAAAGAAAGCCGGAGGCTTGAAGGCAATTAGCCGGTCGGTGACCGAAGGGAACCACCGGAATTCATTGGGAAATAATATGAAGCGCTGGAAGCGCGGTCGGAATAGAAACCAATATGGGCGATGCCTTTCAAAAAGCAGAGGTCAACTGATGCGTGCTCAGAATACGATTTTTAACTGAAAATTGTACGGTTTTAGCCAGCTGGCGCGGTGCTGCGCCTCGCTCCGGGTTCTCTTACAATATAGCGCTTACCCCTCGTTGCCTCATACGCCTGCACGTAACCCGGCGCTGCGGCCGCTTCGCGGCCTTGCACACAGGCTACCATATCCCACCCCCTTGGGGCGGATTCCAACAATGTCACATGTCGCAGAAAATAGGCTGGACCGCTTATCTAAGTGCCATTGGTGTCTGACACCAATGGCGCTTGCGAAATTCATCCCACTGTCGGCGGTTGGAAACCGCCGCTCCTTGGCCTGCGGCGCATCAGTGTTTCTTAGAATTGTGGACCCTATAGGCGTGGCACGGAATTTATTCCGTGTCCGAGCTTTGGCAGCCTCTTTACGTTACGTCGCGATGCGAGTTGCTACCCTTAACCCGAAATGACTCCGTCCCCCAAAAGCCTTAAAGCGTAGATTTCGAAGAATAAATTGCCGAAGGCCAAGGAGCGGCGGTTTCCAACCGCCGGCGGTGCAAAATGACTCCGTCCCCAATGGTATCCGTCCCCAATGGTATCGCCAAGGTCGGCTCTTGATAATGCTCGTTCGAGTCTGACACCGTTGAAAGACACCTATGGAATGCTTGCCCCTCCCCACGAATCGAGGGGTAAATCCTTAGCCTGAAGCTTGATTTTAGGCCCTTGGTCTGTCAGTTCACCTATATGAAGAACCTGCTCACCATCACTCTCATCTGCGGTTTAAGCCTTGTGGCAAACGCCGAAAAACTCAGCCTTCAGGACGCGAACGGATCCAATGTGGTCACGACGGTCCTCCGGAATGGGGCGAGCCTTCAACTCGATGGCAAGAGCTACACGCTTTTGATCGAAAATAACAACACGGCTGAAAGTGTTGAGCGCAAGTTGAAATCCATGCTTTTGCCCAGCGTTTCGTTTAAAAATTCTTCACTCGACGAGGTGCTCAACTTCCTGCGCGATCAAGCCGAACTTCGCGATCTCAAAGGCCTTGGAGTAAATATCTTTGTCAGCTTGGAAAACCCGAGCGAAATTCAGCCTGTCTCCTTAGAGATGAAACGGATCTCTATGTATCACACCCTCGGCTACATTGCTGAACTCACGAATACCGACTTTTGGATCGACGAAGCGGGTGTGGTTCGCATCGTGGATCACGGCAAAGCGCCAAAGAAAACCACCTCGACACCTGCGGCTATAAATCAATCGGTAAAACAATCGGTTACGCGTCGTGCGGCTCCTGCTCCTGTTCGCTCGGCTCCTGCTCCTGTTCGCCCGGCTACTGCTCCTGTTCGCCCGGCTACTGCTCCTGTTCGCCCGGCTACTGCTCCTGTTCGCCCGGCTACTGCTCCTGTTCGTGCGGCTACTGCTCCTGTTCGCCCGGCTACTGCTCCTGTTCGCCCGGCTACTGCTCCTGTTCGTGCGGCTCCTGCTCCTGTTCGCCCGGCTCCTGTTCGCTCGGCTCCTGCTCCTGCTCCTGCAGTGCGGCCTACTGCTACACCGCTCAACAATCCACTACCGATTGAATCCGTTCCTGTCCGTCCATAGAAAAAGAAACATTCACAACAACTGAGTCGGCCTGCCTAACGTCACCAAGAGGACTCGGCATTATTCATTTTATTTCCTAGCGAGAACGCCCGCCGTTCCCGCTTTTCTTTTTATTGAGGCATCACCATTAGCGACCAAGAACCCAACAATCTCCTCGTCACCTGCGCAAAAGGCATTCCCCCATTTTTAGCCGATGAAATTCGGTCCCTCGGACTTCCCGTGACCGGAGAAGAAGTGGCAGGGGTTTGGACGGAAGGAACCCTAGAGGACGAAATGAGACTCAATCTCTACCTTCGGACGGGGATGCGTGTGCTTCGTCATATCTTCGACTTCAATGCCTCGAATGCAGATGAGGTGTATGACGAGTTGATCGAGCTCAACTGGGAAGATATCATTCCGCCAGACGGCTACCTTGCCGTCACCTCATCTGTGCGGAACAACACGATTCGCGATACCCGCTACGCGAACATGCGGGTCAAAGATGCGGTAATGGATCGCTTCACGGCGGAAACGGGATCACGTCCAGATTCGGGCCCAAAGACAGACCAAACTGTCATCTTTATCTATTGGCAAGGAGAGGATGTCTCGCTCTACATCGACACCACGGGCACCCCACTTTCGCGCCGAGGTTACCGCAAAAATCCTTGGCAAGCCCCGCTGCAGGAAACCCTGGCGGCCTCCATGCTCCTTGCATCAAAATATGACGGCACCATTCCACTGGTCAACCCGATGTGCGGAAGCGGTACGCTCGCGATCGAAGGCGCGTGGATTGCCATGAATCACCCACCGGGACTGCTCCGCAAAAACTTTGGCTTTCAACATTTAATGGACTACGATCCCGATCTTTGGGAGCGCGTCCGCGCCTCGGCGAAGGCGGCAGTGAAGTCCGCCCCAGAGGTCGACATCATTGCCACCGACATGGATGAGGAAGCGCAAAAAGCGGCCCAGCAAAACGCCTATCATGCGGGCGTGCTCAACCACATCACCTGGGAAACCTGTGACTTTCGGGATACACCGCTACCGCCTCCTCCAGGGCTTGTGGTGTTGAATCCGGAATACGGGGAACGCCTGGGTAGCAAAGCCGAGCTCGGCGAAATGTACCGAGCCATTGGTACCTTTTTCAAAAAGCAATGCCCCGGCTATACCGGTTTAGTAATTTCAGCTAGCCCGAAACTTTTGAAGCAGCTGAGCCTTACGGCTGATTGGAAAAAGACAATCTACAACGGCCAGCTCGAATGTCGATTGCATCAGTACGCGCTTTATAGCAGCTAATTCAAATTCGCCACCAGCCAAAGAGACCAGCCATGTTACTGAGCGATCCAGGAAAAACACCGTACGACCTTTGTTTTGACATCTTTGGTTTCCCAGTACGAATCCATCCCTTCTTTTGGGTTATCGGACTGCTTCTTGGTGGAAATGGCGGGCTGGATAGTGCCTTGGTTTGGATCGCGGCTCTGTTTATCAGCATCTTAGTACACGAGCTGGGTCACGCCTTTATGATTCGGCGCTTTGGCAGCTCCTGTCGCATCTCACTCTACGGAATGGGCGGGTTGGCGATGCCTGGCAGAGGGAGACCATGCACCGATCGCGAACAAATTATCATTTCCTTGGCGGGGCCGTTTGCCGGATTTGCCTTGGCAGCTGCGATTGTCCTTCTCTGTACGCTTATGGGCATGGAAGTAGACAGCACCAAACTATTTAAGGTCATCCCTTTCTGGGAAATCATTCCTAATAATGACAGCGTGGTGCTCACGAATTTCATCAAGGGCATGTTACGCATCAATATTTTCTGGGGATTGGTAAATCTCTTACCCGTGCTCCCTCTCGATGGCGGCCGAGTGTCCTATGTCCTCTTCCGTCAGAGAGATCGGCTCTACGGTGAAAAGAAGGCGCTCAAACTATCGATGGTGGTTGCGATTGGCGTGGTACTGCTTGGCATCAGCAAACAGGAAATCTTTATTGCGATTCTTTTTGGCTATCTTGCCTACGAAAACTACGTGCAGCTCAATCCGCAGGCTGGCGGCGGCCGGTCGTTCCGTTAACGGGATCCCGCCCTGAAACCAGTCTCATAAAAACGTGAGAGGACAAATTGGGTTAGTCGGAAGTTTGTGCCGGCAATAGGTTTGATTTATTGCAACCTGCCCCCCCCGCCTCCTCCCGCCTCCTCCCGCGCTTCGCTTGACGGTTGGTGCCGTGTAAAAACGTTGGCTAGCACGCCATCATGAAGTTTCATGCCCGTCTTAGAAATCCATTAACGGTTGCACAAGATTTCAGAGGCGCTCGCGAATGGTATTTCACCTTCGCGACTCGAATGAGATTCAGAAATTGCCGCAGACGTTTCGTCGGGACCGACGGCTTATCCTAGGCGGGGGTTTCAGAGACTGACCTGAAACTTCATGACAACGTTTCAACACGGCTTCAACCGCCAAGCGAAGCGTGGGAGGAGGCGGGGCGCCACGGTGCAATAAATCAAACCGTTGCCGGAAATTTCGTCGGGGACCGACGGCTTATCCTAGGCGGGGGTTTCAGAGACTGACCTAAAACTTCATGACAACGTTTCAACACGGCTTCAACCGCCAAGCGAAGCGTGGGAGGAGGCGGGGCGCCACGGTGTAATAAATCAAACCCGTTGCCGGACATTTCGTCGGGAACCGACGGCTTATCTTAGGCGGGGGTTTCAACCCCCGTTGAGACGGTCCCGTATACGTTCGTCAGGAACTGACGGTTTAGCAAAAGAGGGCTTTAGCCCGTAATCCGTATTGTAGCTGGAAGCGTCCATAAAGGTCGTAATAGACGTGCTTCATCATAAAAAGCTATGATATTGGGGCCTCTAATTCGTGGAGCGGGCTAAAGCCCTTTCATGATAAACCGTCGGTTCCCGACGTGTATATATCGGCCGCTTTAACGGGGGTTGAAACCCCCGCCTATATGTAAACCGTCGGTTCCCGACGAGCCTCCGTCTTTCCTGCTATGTATTACACAGTGAGGCTCTTCCGCGCTTCGCTTGATGGTTGGTGCCGTGTAAAAACGTTGGCTAGCACGCCATCATGAAGTTTCATGCCCGTCTTGGAAATCCATTAACGGTTGCACAAGATTTCAGAGGCGCTCGCGAATGGTATTTCACCTTCGCGACTCATATGAGATTCAGAAATTGCCGCAGACGTTTCGTCGGGAACCGACGGCTTATCCTAGGCGGGGGTTTCAGAGACTGACCTGAAACTTCATGACAACGTTTCAACACGGCTTCAACCGCCAAGCGAAGCGTGGGAGGAGGCGGGGCGCCACGGTGCAATAAATCAAACCGTTGCCGGAAATTTCGTCGGGGACCGACGGCTTATCCTAGGCGGGGGTTTCAGAGACTGACCTAAAACTTCATGACAACGTTTCAACACGGCTTCAACCGCCAAGCGAAGCGTGGGAGGAGGCGGGGCGCCACGGTGTAATAAATCAAACCCGTTGCCGGTCATTTCGTCGGGAACCGACGGCTTATCCTAGGCGGGGGTTTCAGAGACTGACCTAAAACTTCATGACAACGTGTCCAACACGGCTTCAACCGCCAAGTGAAGCGTGGGAGGAGGCGGGGCGCCACGGTGTAATAAATCAAACCGTTGCCGGACATTTCGTCGGGAACCGACGGCTTATCTTAGGCGGGGGTTTCAACCCCCGTTGAGACGGTCCCGTATACGTTCGTCAGGAACTGACGGTTTAGCAAAAGAGGGCTTTAGCCCGTAATCCGTATTGTAGCTGGAAGCGTCCATAAAGGTCGTAATAGACGTGCTTCATCATAAAAAGCTATGATATTGGGGCCTCTAATTCGTGGAGCGGGCTAAAGCCCTTTCATGATAAACCGTCGGTTCCCGACGTGTATATATCGGCCGCTTTAACGGGGGTTGAAACCCCCGCCTATATGTAAAGCGTCGGTTCCCGACGAGCCTCCGTCTTTCCTGGTATGTATTACACAGTGAGGCTCTTCCGCTGCTTGGCTTGGCGATTGCCCCGCCTATGTGTAAACCGTCGGTTCCCGACGATCCACCATTGTCATCATGGTAAATCCGAAATACGCCCGAAATTCCCCGTTCAGAGCAGGCTCTAACTCGCTGAACCGCGATGCCGATTCGTTGACTGCGGAAATCTTTAAAGAGGCCAGCAGAGAAGGATCAGCGGAATGGAAATGATCAGCACGATGATCTGCAGCGGCAATCCCATTTGCCAATAGTCACCAAAGAGGTAGCCACCTGGCTGCATCACCAAGGTATTCGACTGGTGCCCAATCGGGGTTAGGAACGCTGAGCTCGCGCCAATGGCCACCGTCATTAGAAATGGGTCAGCGTCGGTCCCTAACGTCACAGCCATGCCCACCGCGATGGGAGCCATGATCGCTGCTGTCGCGGCATTGTTAATGAAATTCGAGATAATCATCGTTACGGCCATCAGCGCGGCCAGAACCCATCCGGGATGCCAGCCAGTGGCCACATCAAGAATGCCATGCGCGATCAAGGTGGTTGCCTCGTGATTTTTCATGGCGCGCCCCACCGTCATCATACAACCGAGCAAGACGATCACCGACCAGTCGATATCGCGGTAGACATCTTTCATGGGTAAAACGCCCATGAAAATATAGGCCAGAATCGCGAGAGGAAAGGTTACCGCGACGGAGAGCCCAAAACAGCTCAAGAGCACCGCACCGCCAAAAACCGCAAGCGAACGACGGAGCATGTAGCTTTTTCCTCGTTTGAAATTTCGTGGCGCAAGCGGAAGCAAGCCCAAGTCATTCATGGTCTCGCCAAGGATTTCCTTTTCTCCTTTTAGCAGGAGTACATCCCCGGATTTAAAGCGGTGATTCCGCAAGCGTTCTTGGATCGGCTTGCCTTGTTGGGACACCCCAAAGAGACGAACCAGTCCACCAGTACGCAGACGTAGAGAACGGGGACGCCGGCCGATTAAATCGGATCCGGCCTTGATCAAGGCCTCGAGCATCAAGGTCGTTTCACCATCGGTATCCGTGACCCGAGACGAAGCGGACAAGATATAGAGGTTATTCGCATCGGCGACTTCTTCGAGCTCTTTCGGATCACACTCGAGTAGGAGCACTTCACCCGCAGCGATCTGGGTGATGCGGGTCGGGGCAATGATTTTTCCAGGATGCTTGATCACCGCGGTGACGACGATACCGCCTTTCTCTGAAAGCTTTTCAACCGCCCGTACTGGCTTGCCAACCAAGGGACTGCCCTCCTCCACAATCACTTCAATGGCGTAATCGCTGATTTCGAAGAGATCGTCGTCTTCCTTGGCAATTTTTTCATCCCGCTTCGGAATGAGTCGCCAACCGATAAAGCTGATGAACATCAAGCCTGCGATGGCAACCGGAACGCCCACCGGAGCAAATTCGAACATGGTGAAACCTTCGCGCCCCGCGAGCTTGGCGCGTTCGCCTGCGATGATGATATTGGGCGGGGTGCCGATGAGGGTCATGAGCCCGCCAATGATACTACCAAAGGCGAGAGGCATGAGAAAGCGACTCGGAGACCGTCCGTGCTTGGCGCAGGTTGTGATCGTCACGGGAAGCAGTAAGGCCAGCGCTCCGGTGTTGTTCATGAAAGCAGATATAACTGTCACCACCCCAGTCAGCATGAACATATGCACCCAGGGATTATGAGTTAGCGGGACAATTTTTTTAGACAATACATCGACCACTCCCGCGTTTTGTAGGGCACGCCCAATGACGAGAACTGCAGCTACGGTGACGACAGCTGGGTCTCCGAAGCCAAGCCACGCTTCTTCGATGGAAACCAAGTCCAAGAGCACCACCGCAACCAAGGCGGTGAGCGCCACTACGTCATGCCGATAACGCCCCCATACGAACATCACCATACTGAGTCCGAGGATAAGAAAGATATAAATTTGTGGCAGAGTCATGGGGAATCTTTCGTGCCAGTTCGCAAGAAAAGCTATCCGTTACAAGAATTTTAGGAGACGGAAAGTGGATCGGCTCGGAACCGGCGAAAGGCGACGGCAAAAAAGAGGATCCCAAAGCCGATCAAGGCTGCTCCACAAATCTGAAAGACGATTTTTAAGCCTGACTGCGAAAGCAGGCCGCTAAGGTAAAAGGTACTCGCACCAACGAGGCCAAACCAGACAAGGTCGGATAGAAGGTGTCCCGCGAAAAAGCTCATAGTAGCGGATCGTGTACGGCCAAGTGATCGGAGATAGGCAATGTAGGCCAATCCAATCGTGGCCCACCAGAGGTAAAAATAGGGTTGCGCTACCGTGGTGATCACCCCGCTTCGACACGCGAGCCAGAGGGCCCGTTTCGACGCATCTGTTTCACACTCAAATGAGGAAACCGCGAGCGCGCTAAAATCAGGGACGTCGCGTAACATGCCCTGCCCCATCCAGATTAAGGCCAATCCTCCAACCATGGCGATCCCGATGAAGGCGTAACGATGTCGAAACAGCGGGGCGGCACCATAGCACAACGCGAGAAAGAGAAGGAGTTCGACCAATCCATGTCCTAAAACTACTATGGGGGCAGCCCAGAGTTCGGAGATCGAGGCTTGAATGGTTGCAGTAAGCATAGGCCCAGGCATCATGGCGCCCGATAAACCGATGATGAACGAAAAGAAGGCGATTCTCCAGTTGGAGCCTGCCAACGAACCATGAAGCCACCCCGTTTTTTTCCCTGCGAGCTCAGGCGGCACTTCAGGGGACAAGTTAGGCGATATTCCGCCCCCGGATCGGGCGTTTTTGGCTGTTTGGGGAGAATCTGACGAGAGCTTCATGTGATTAATCTGGAATTTTTATTCCACTCGGCACAACCAATAGAAAGAAGCTTGTTATGAAAAATCAAACATTTCGATTCAACGCCCTTGGTCATCGGCTGGCTCTTGGGTTCTTCCTCGTCCTTCTGACCGGGCTGACGATTCACACCCAGGCGCAAACGGTGCGAACGGGACCTGAGGGCTTTTTCGACCTGACGCGCGAAGCGTTGACTCAAGGGCGGGCAGAGTTGCTCCTCGATGCGCTCCCCGCCTCGTACACCCGCGATCTCGAAACGCTGGCACGCGGGTTTGGGCAGAAGATGGATCCGACGCTTTATAAAAGTCTCATGGGCCTGCTTCGTCAGACGACGCAGGTGATGCAAACCAAGAAGCCGATGCTGCTTGCGTCGCCTACGGTGAAGAAGCTTCCGCTCATTGGATCTCGAGAAGAAATCTACGACCAAACCACGAGCCTGCTTAGCTTGCTCACACGAAGCGCGTTGGCAGACACAACCACCATGCAACGTTTTCAGCTTCGGCCTTTTATGCAACGCGAGGGCACGGCGTTGCTAAAAATCATGAGCGATTTAAAATCGGATACCAAAGATGCGGTGCGGATCCGGAAAGGCATCGCGATGTTAAAAGAAACCAAAGCGACGGTGAAATCCGTTCAAGGCGACAAGGCGATGGTCAGTGTGAATGCCTCTGGGAAAATTGCGACCATCCCTTTTGTTAAGGTGGACGGGCGCTGGTTGCCGGAAGATCTTGCGGACAACATCGAACGGCTTCTCGACGAAGGCCGACGCAACTTACGCGGCCTAAACTTTGAAGAAGGTCGTGGCATGCAAGCCAAGGCGATGGGGCTGATGGCAGCGAATATGGGCCGACGTATTTTAGACGATGTGCAGAACGCGCAAACTCAAGCCGAGCTGGAAAAATCCTTTGATGGCATTCGCCTTTTGATCGATAGCATCAAGTGATGCGGAGCGTGGACCGCGAAGGTTCAGCCGAGGACACCGAGAAGGTGATCTAGCTCTTCTTCGGAAAAAGGATTGTAGGGTTCCTGCTTGATCATGAAGCAATGACGAAACCGAGAACGCAAGTAGCCCGGATTGTCCGCTTTCAAGATCAAGGCCAACTCATCGACTAGTTGCACGATGGAGGTTTTCTTTTTTCGCTCGGCGAAAATGTGCAGGCAGCGATCGAGTAAATGATCTACGGTTAACGCCCGACGCAGATGCGGCAAGGCCCGAAGAAAATCCATTTGGGAAAGAAAGTCGATCGCTTCGGCCTCTTGGGCAGAGTCAATAAAACGCTCCAGCGCCTGGAAGCCAACCGCATCAGGATACTTCGCGATCACCGCCATAAGAATCCACGTCTCTTGGTTTGGCTGCTCGTAGCGATTGAGCTCCTTCACCAAAATCGGGATGCACTCGGGAACCTCGAACTCCCCTGCCAGCATGAAATTGGCTTGATTCGGGTCGTCGCTAAGCCGCTTTAGGAAAGCCTGCTTAAAGGCAGGACGCTCGACATCTGCTAGCTCAGTAAAGAAGGTTTTGGCGGCCCAGCGATACTCGTATTCCTCGCTATAATAATTATCTTTCGCGAGTTGATCGAGGGCTTGGTTGTATTTTTGATCGTCAGAATCAGACATGTTCACCGCAATAGACGTTCATCGCCAGACGTATTCTTGTTCCAATAATCGGAGAACATTTTCTTACGGCGCTTAAGATATTCCCCGTTGCTGTTGCTCCATTTTTTGAGCGCACGTAGCTCATCGGAATCGAACTCGAAGGTTTCAGTATGGGCTGGAAAGGCAAGCGTCAGCTTCGAGCCTTTGATGGCTTCGATCACCACCGTCTCGTAGGCGAGGACGGGCTTGTTGGTGACGAGAGTTTTGATCAAATTAAATTTCTGCCCCACGTTGAGGGTCGGTAAATTCTGGCGGAGGTGCATCAAAAGCTGATCTTCAAAGAGATCCACTCGGTCGATACGCGCGTCGACAATGCCTTGATCGTTAAAGTAGTTGGCAATCCGACAATCGTATCCATCCCCATTCAGGGTAATCGTAGCGTGTGAGTTCCCACACCATTCCGCGCTGGTAGAGGAAATCTTCAGCAACTGACCCGACCGACGATCCACAAAGCTGCTTCCCATTTGAAGGTATTCGTAAACCCCAGTGCGGGTTCTGCGAATGAGATTCTGCTTCATCACGGGCAGCGCTTCAGGCTTGGGGTCGGTCTTAACTAACTTGCTTGGATTAAACTGCTCGCGTACCGTAATCAGATCCACCGAAGTGGAGCGAAGTTTCCCGTACTTCATCTGCTTGCCTTCGTAGAGGCAGACTTCAGCGAGGCCCTCGTCCCATTTTTCATGATCAAGCCAACCCGCGTGAGCCAGGTTCGCTACCGTCGCGAGATACAGACCTAGCAGCAGTGAGGAAAAATATGTAGATGTAAGAGTGTACTTCACGTTCATTGTTCCTTTTAAGCCGTCATCGCTTACAAAGCACCTGGCTTAAAAATAGGTAAGGCTTCAAGCGCATCGGACGCTTAAGCAAGAAAGCCGGGAACCGCAGCCACCGCATCAGCGACTTTGGAGGGATCTTTCCCGCCGGCTTGGGCTTTCTCGGGCTGTCCCCCACCCCCGCCACCGGCGAGTTTAGCGACCTGACCGATCAGTTTTCCGGCATGGAGTCCTTCGCCAACCAAATCTTTGCTCACGTTCGCGACGAAGGAAGCTTTTCCATCGGCATCGCCACCGAGAACAATGACTCCACGGGTAATCTTTGGGCGAAGTGCATCCATGATTTGACGGAGACCATCCGGTCCCTGCCCTTCGATTCGAGCCGCAAGAAGCTGGTAGCCGTTATGCTCAACCACTTGGCCAAGCAGATCGTCCACGCTACTCAAAGCAGACTTCGCGGCTTGTTGCTTGAGCTTACGTTCGAGATCACGGTTAGACGTCAGGAGCGCCTGCACACGGCCCATCACCCCATCTGGCGTGACGCTCAAGGAGCGCGCCAAATCATTTAAAATTCGATTTTGTTTCGTGGTGAGCTCGACCGCAGCTGTAGCGCAAACCGCTTCGATGCGACGGACCCCAGCAGAAACCGAGGTCTCTTGCACGATGCGGAAGCCACCAATTTCGCCGGCGCTATCCACATGCGTACCACCACAGAGCTCCTTGCTGTAGCCACCGATATCGACCACGCGCACGAGCTCGCCGTACTTTTCATCAAAGACGGCAATGATGTCAGACCCCTCTACCTCTTTAATCGGAATCTCATTGGTTTCAATCGCGCCGTTCTCCATGATGAAACGATTCACCATGCGCTCGATCTCTTCGAGTTTATCACTCGGGACCGCTTCATGATAACTAAAGTCAAAGCGCAACCGATCCGGTGCGACCATCGAACCCGCCTGGCGAATCTCGTCGCTCACCGCTTCGCGCAGGGCATGATTCATGATGTGGGTTGCCGAGTGATGCCGTTCAAGATTTCGACGACGTTGTGTATCGACCTGGGTGGTGACGTTTTCGCCGACGTCAAAACGCCCTGCGTCGAATTCGCCAATATGTAAGATGATCCCTTCGGCAGGCCGCTGCGTATCGCTCACGGTGAAGGTTCCGCTTTCGCAGGAGATGCTACCGGTGTCACCGAGCTGTCCGCCCGATTCCGCGTAAAATGGTGTTTCTTTAAGGAGCACCAATTCGTCATCAAATACCGCGAGAACTTCGGTCTCCCCAGAGGTCGAATCATAACCGGTGAACGAGGACTGAATGCCTTGAGCCACCAAATCGGCAATTAGATCCGCCGCGTTGTCGTTCAACTTGGCTTTTTGCATGCTGCGGTTGGCCTCCTGCTCCGCATTCAGCGATTCTTCAAATCCAGCTTCGTCAACCGTCAGCCCGCGCTCGGCGGCCATAAGACAGGTCAGATCCACGGGAAAGCCATAGGTGCTGTAGAGGTCGAAGGACTCTTCGCCTGAGATCACCGTGTTGCCAGCGTCCATGTTGGAAACCAATTTTTCGAACACCGCGACACCGCGTTGAAGGTTTTTCTGAAAACTCACTTCTTCGTTTTTGATGTCCCGACGGATTGCCTCATCGCGCTCCATGATCGACGGAAAGATCGAGCCGAGAATATCCTGAACCACAGGAACCATCTCGTGCATGAAGGGTTCATTGAGCCCGAGCTTGCGTGCGTAATTTGCCGCCCGACGTAACAACCGGCGAAGCACATATTTGCGACCTTTTGCGCCAGGAGAAATTCCGTCTCCAATCGCGATGGTCAGGGTGCGGATGTGATCCGCGATGACACGCATGGCTACCGCATCGTCGCCTTCATAGGCGCGACCGCTACGTTCCTTCAACCAATTGATGAGAGGCATGAAGAGCTCAGAATCGTAGTTCGAATCGTGCCCTTGAATGACAGCCACGATGCGCTCGAAGCCCATGCCCGTATCGATATGCTTTGAAGGAAGCTCTTCTAGCGAGCCGTCTTCGCGACGATTATTTTGAATAAACACGAGGTTCCATACTTCGACGACTTCTACCAAATCCGCGTTCACCATCTCGGGTGTCGCGTCGGCATTGGGGGTGCGGTCGAAATGAATTTCCGAGCAAGGCCCGCAAGGCCCAGTGTCGCCCATTTCCCAAAAATTATCCTTCTCGTCGAAACGAAGCACGTGCGACGGGTCGATGTCGGTGAGTGATTTCCAAAGCTCCATCGCTTCGTCATCATCTCGGTAGACCGTGATCCACAGGCGTTCCTTGGGCAGCTTCCACACCTTGGTCAAGAGCTCCCATGCCCATTCAATTGCTTCTGCTTTATAGTAGTCTCCGAAGGACCAGTTCCCGAGCATTTCAAAAAAGGTATGATGGTAGGTGTCGACTCCAACCTCTTCGAGATCATTTTGCTTTCCGCTGACCCGAATGCATTTCTGCGTATCGGCGACGCGGGTCTGGGTTGGCTCACGGGCTCCGAGGAAAATTTCCTTAAAGGGATTCATCCCTGCGTTCACAAACATCAAGGTCGGATCGGCGGGCAAGACCACGGGGGAGCTCGGCACGATCTCATGTTGCTTGGATGCGAAAAAATCCAAATACGACTGGCGAATCTCTGCCGCAGTCATCGGAGGGTTGGTTGAACTTGTCATAATGCGCGTACAAATCAGGTTTGACGCAGAGGGAAAAGCGGAAAAGCAGGTTTTTCGCCTTTAGATGCTTCGCTGCAAATCAGATCTCAGCCAACCATTTAAATGAATTAGCTGATTGGCTGTGATCAGAGGGCTTTTTTCAGGGCGTGGTGTGGCAAACCAACTTCGTCAAATAGGGGACCATACGTGCAATACCCGAGCGTTTCGTAAAAACCTATGACGGATTCGGGAGCGTGAAAGATCATCTCTGTCGCGCCCTGCTCTTTGGCGACGCGCTCCGAATACGCAACGGCTCGGCAGGACATTTTATTGCCATAGCAGCTCAGGATGGCGATACCTTCATCGTCGGAGATCCTCTACGTGGGCGAGAAGTCATGTCGCTCGAAGCGCTAAAGAAGCGATACGACTTCACCGGCTTCCATATGCGAATCAAACAGCGAACGAGCCAATAAGCCCAATTTTGCAAACTTTCAAACCGGTCGTGATTGACCCACAAAGCATGGGGATGCTAGGCACAAAAAGAAGACATCGAGTCTTCACTATTTTACAAATAACAACACTACAAGGGTTTAAATATGAAATACTTTTTACTAGCGCTGACGCTTTCATTTTTTGGCAACTGCTTTGCTGAAGACTTACCTGACCATGCCACAGTTCAGAAGGCATTAAAAAAAATTGTCGCTGAAGACAACGGTGGCTTCGCGCTGAACATGTGGGCGACGATTGTTGACCGTGATGGAGAAGTAACCTTGGTCGCTTTCTCCGGTGAAGAACGTGGCGATCAGTGGCCAGGCAGCCGGGTCATCTCGGCGCAAAAAGCAAACACAGCCAACGCATTTAGTCTCAAGGGACTCGCGCTATCAACTGCGAATCTTTTTTCTGCGGTACAGCCGGGTGGAAGCCTCTACGGTTTACAACACAGTAATCCTGTCGACACCAAAGCGGCCTATGGCGGCGCAGCTGCGAAATACGGACAAAGCAATGACCCACTGGTCGGCAAACGCATCGGCGGGGTAAATGTCTTTGGTGGCGGCTTGGCGTTGTATGATGCAAGCGGCGCAATCGTTGGCGCGGTTGGGGTCAGCGGAGATAGCTCTTGCGCAGACCACAACATCGCTTGGAAACTCCGTGATGCCCTCGAGCTCGACTTCGTTCCTGGTGGAGTGAGCCCAACCAAAGATGACAACATCATCTACGACCTCGAAGGCGGCAAAAGCGCGGGTGGCTTTGGCCACACCGCTTGCAATGAAAAAGTAGCTGAAATCGCTAAGAAATTGCCAGAGACTCATCCGATCAACAAAGTGAAATAAGCTGATCGTGAAGCAATACCGCTTCAGATTAAACGACAAAGGGCAGCCGTCGCAAGACGCCTGCCCTTTTTCATTCTTAACCCAATGTTGGGACTAGATTTTGCGAAATGAAATGACCGCCTATTTTCAAACCCAGAGCAGCACCAGAGTTACATCAGAGTTACACCAGGGCAACACCAGAGCAGCACCAGAGCAGCAATTTGATGTCGCCGGGGCAACGCCACCTCATGTTACTTTGCCATAAGTTGGACACCTGCGCTCCCTTAAGCATACGCGACAATTGTGGAGGCCACATGCGCTACGTTGCGGACTGCTATGCGGCCGAATTTCAGGCCTCGTACACTCTTCTGCCTTCTGCCTTATGCCTTATGCCTTATGCCTTCTGCAGGCCTTCTGCCTTCTGCTGATGCTTTTAGGGGTTGGACTGGCGCAAATTGACTTTGAAGGCGATCAGCTCGGTTAAGATCGCTTACGGCGTAAGGTCTGCGCGAGTTCCCGTGGTTCGCGGGAACCAAGAAGTACCGTGATCCCGATGTAAATTACCAAGCCAATTCCGATGGTAATCAAGACGCCCAAAATGAGATCCAGTTTTCCAGGAAGGAAGCCAAACAGATTCGACAGAGGGGTTACCAAGTACGCGCAACTAATGCCCATAACAAGACCCGCGACCAGAGCACGAAGCGCGCTTTTAAAAATCGTCGGCGTATCTAACTTACCAATGCGGCTGCGAAGTAGGAGCGCCAAGATGATCGCGAAACAAGCTTGGGCCAGCACCGTAGCAAAGGCGAGACCCGCGTGCTTCCAGCCTTCCGGCCAGGTGAAAACAAAAAGGATATTCATCCCGAGGTTAAGTGCAACACAGATCATGGCGACTTTCACCGGCGTCTTTACATCTTTAAGGCTATAAAAAACGGGGACAAAAACTTTCGAGAGACTGAAAACAAAGAGTCCAGGCGCGTAGCACATGAGGGCTCGAGAGGTATAAAGAGTCGACTCCGCATCGAAGCTTTTCCACTCAAAAATCATTTGCACGATCGGTTGAGCGAGGAAGAACAAACCTAGAGCAGACGGAATCATGATGTAGAGCAGATTGCGCAATGCTTCAGAGACTGTGTGCCGGATTTCCTCAGGCGCAGTCTCGGCGCTCTTCGAAAGCGTCGGTAGAAGCACGGTTCCGAAGGCGGTTGCGAACATACCAAGTGGCAGGTAAATCAGGCGTTCGCTAAACTGCAGCGCGGCCACACCGTACTCGACCACATAGAAAGCGAGTCCACGGTCAATCAGTAAATTGATCTGTGCCACGGCTGCGCCCAAAGCGGCCGGGAGCATCAAGAAAATCACCCGCTTGACCTTGGGATCCCAGCAGTCGGTTGAAAATCGAAACGGGAAGCCGTATGTTTTCAACACAGGGAATTGCACCAGAAGCTGAAGAAATCCGGCAATGACAATCGCACAAGCTAACCCCTTCACTGAAGGATGCGACCCCGCTACAGAAGGCGAAAGGAGCACAATGGCCCCGATCCAAACCAGATTTAGAATGCATGGGCTAGCCGCAGGAACCGCGAAGTGCCGGAAGGAATTTAGAATCCCCATCGAGAGCGCTACGAGGCAAATAAAGAAGGTATACGGCAGCATGATCTGCACCAACTCCAAGACCAACTGCACCCGATCCGTCAGGGTGGCGAATCGCAATGCCAGAGCGAGGCCAATTTCGGTCACGACAATGATGCTCAACAAGGTGAGGCAGAGTAAGGTAACAATTTTGGTCGCGAGTTCCCAAGCCTGCGCTTCCCCTTCCCTCTCTTTGGTCTCGACGAAAACCGGAACAAAGGCGGCCGACAATGCACCCTCGCCAAAAAGCCTCCGAAATAAGTTCGGCACCATAAAGGCAAAATAGAAAGCGGAACTCACGGCACCAGTGGCAAAAAAGCCTGCCATAAGAACATCGCGCACGAGCCCAAGTAACCGGCTGAGCATAGTAAACCCGCCGACGGTTCGTACCGACCGCAACAGTTTGGAGCTCATGCTTGGTTAGATGGCGTGGAGGGTAGTTTGGTTGATGAAGTAGCTACGGAAGGATCAACAGCAGCTCTGGAAGAATTAGCACTTGGTTTAGCCTCAGCACCCGTCGCTTCAGACTTCAACCGCTTTGCTTCCCACTGATGCTCCCGCAATTTGGAATATTTAATGGCCACGCCAAACGCGCTTACGCTGGCAATAATAAAGCCGCGGAGCCCATCCAAAAAGCCGAGCTTAATCACATACCCTTTGAAGAATCGGAAAGGCGGCCGAATGACCACATCCGACAACTTGAAGCGCCGGCCTCCATCAAACTTGTCTTTGGCGCTGATGGACGAGAAGCGGTTCATGGTTTGCAAGTGATCGGTAATGCTATCGTAGGTGTAATGTAGAATGCGTCCTTTTAGGGTTCGCACCGGTCCATCCACGATCACGAGATCATGTGGCTCGTTGCCACCAGTAATCCCCTTGTCCTTACGGAAGAGGCGGAGCTTTGTGTCAGGATACCATTCACCGTGGCGAATCCATTTGCCTAGATAGAAGACCATCCGTGGAAACTGAAACCCATGGTAATGGACTTCATGAGAGAAAACAGCCTGAATCTCATCCCGAAGCGGATCGGAAATTTCCTCATCTGCATCCATCACCAGGACCCAATTGTTGAGCGCGTAATCCCGGCAGACATTGCGTTGCGCGATGTAGCCTTCCCATTCGTTGAAGTACACCCGTTCGGTATATTCCTTGCAGATTTCAACGGTTCGGTCCGTGCTTCCGCTATCGATCACGACAATTTCATCGCACCAGGTGAGACTCTCGAGGCAACGACGAATATTTCGTTCCTCGTTCAAGGTCATAACGCAGGCAGATATCTTTTGATTTAACATCTAGGAAATCACCTCGAGCTGCTGAAGTGCATCGATCACTTCTCTGGGAGTTACTCGAGCGAGAGCGGCCCGAGCTTCAGGGCAATCACGCGGAACTTTACGCGAACGAATATCGGAGTGCTGCAAAACCACAGATGAATTGCCAAGCGGCCCCGTCTTACTCGGGTCCGTGATGCCGAAGATCGCCACGGTGGGAACGCCAAGCACCGCAGCGATATGCATGCCACCGGAGTCATTGACGATGGCCGCCTTGCACTGTTTCAACACATCGGTGAAACCGCCTAAGGTAGTGCGGCCAGCAAGCGAAACAGCTCGCGGACCTAAACCCGCTTGAACTTCTTCGCAGGAGGTCGCATCGCCATTACCTCCCAGCAGCAGGATTGTGCCCTTCTCTTTGTCCAACAATTCTTTACCCGCTTGAATGAAATTTTCCGCCGGCCATTTTTTTGACGGTCCGCGAGCCGCCCCCGGCGTAAGGGCCCAAAATGGACCATCGAGCCCCGATAATAAACTTTCACTTTCTGTTTTATGCCCCGGCAATGGAGATAAATGAACCGGAGGAAGGGCTGTGAGTTCCGGAACCGGAAGCCCGAGCAGAACAAAGTTTTCTTGGGCTTGATGAAGCCCTTCGGGAAAGCCTGGAACACCGTCGTTTAACAAAGTATTGCGCCACTGCGCATTCATGCCCCGTCGTTTTGGGATTTTAGCCATCCAAGGAATCACCGCACTACGCAACGAATTCGGAAGTACAAAGGCTTCTGAAAATCCACGAGGACGTAAGCGTTTCGCTGTACGGCGTGTCCCATCAAATCCCTTTTCGATAAACTCAAGATCTTGGCTAAAATCGGTGATCCGCCAAAAGTCGGCCAAGCCCGGTTTACACAAAACCGAAATCGATGCATCCGAATTATCTTTGGACCACGCCTCAAGAGCTGGAAGCGCCATCACAGCATCACCCAACCAATTCACACTAACAATTAATACGCGTCTATCCATCAAAACAAATCCTCGAAATCCAATCGTGGAAATTCTTCTCTCCACTTAACATCTCAATTTCAACTCGAAGAAACAAAACCGGAATTTCTAAATCGATATCATTCGGAATGCGAACCGCATCTTTCTCCGTCGTCACCACCGCATCCGCTCCATTTTGAATCGCCGCCATAAAAAATTCAGACAGCTCTTTACGGGTATAGCGATGATGGTCCGTAAACGTGCGATGCACGATCACTTCCGCGCCCTGACGTTCAAGCTCTTGCTGAAAACCCAATGGCCGGGCAATCCCTGAAAGAGCGAAGATGCGCTTTTCCTTCAAAGAGTCTAAGTCCATTCGTTCCCCACTGCGAATGTGCTGATAGTATTTGGCCGCGTGTCGACACTCGGTAATTTCAGCGTGTGCGTTTAGAGCCCGAAGCGTTTTGCGCAACTCCGGGGATCCATCCCCTTTTGATTTGGTAATGAAAATATAGTCGGCGCGACGAATATTTTTCACTGGTTCACGGAGAAGGCCACGCGGCAAGGTGTAGCCATTTGAAAATGGGTTCGTACTATCAACAAGCACAATACGAACGTGCTGCTTCAGTTTCAAGTGCTGAAAACCATCGTCCAAAATGATGGTATCGGTATTGAAATGGCGAATGGCATGACGACCAGAACGCACTCGATTCGACCCCACAATCACGGGAACCGTTTTTAAGTTACGCGCCAACATGAAGGGCTCGTCCCCACTCGATTCCGAATCCATACGCAGGGTGGTTCCATCCGAGACAACCCCGTCCGCAACAACTTCTTTTTCTGCATTCCGACGGATCTTGGCCTTGAGCCTTTCGCTAAAGGGCTTTTTCTTCTTTTTGTACCCACGACTGAGGATGGCGACGTTGCGACCATTTTGGGTTAAGGCGCGTGCGAAGGTTTCAACCACGGGGGTCTTTCCGGTTCCGCCTGCGGTGAGGTTGCCCACGCTGATAACCTGGCAACCTAAGGTATGGTAACGAAGAACCGCGTTTTTATACATCCAGATCCTCGATTGGGCGACACCAACAAATACCATGGACAAGGAACGAAGCATAAAGCGAGCCGTGGTTGGCCACACCCCTTCAGCCCGCTCCTCGATGATATCGAGGAACGCCTGCTCAAACTCTTCATTAATCTTCTTGGCCAAACGAGGTAGGTTTCCGTATGCATGAGAGCCTAGAACCAAAAATGAAGGAAAGCGAACAACAAAACACGGTGGATGCGTCTTGCGGTGAAAATCATAACGATGTGGCGGACGCCTGCCAAATCGGCAACCGCGAGGGCTATGAAGTCATGGAGAACGCCACAATTTGGCCAAATAACTGGCTAACCCCCTCCCCGATCACCCCATGGTTTGGTCGCGAAGCGCCTTTGCACGTGGATTTAGGCTTTGGCCTGGGTGGCTTCCTCTGCCAAATGGCGGCTCAACATCCTGAAATTAACTTTTTAGGAATTGAGCGGCAACTTGAGCGGATGCGGAAAATCGACCGCAGAGTCGCCTTTCGTAAGCTCGACAACGTGCGGCTCATGCGAATTGAGGCGGGCTACTATTTGACCTACATGCTTCCCGAAGCCTCGGTAGACGTGCTGTACATTCTCTTTCCAGACCCGTGGCCCAAATTACGACACCAACACGAGCGCCTCTTGGGTCCTGGATTTATTGACGCCATCCACAGAAGTTTGAAGCCGGATGGCGTGGTTCATTTCGCAACCGACCACCTGCCCTACTTTCATTTTGCCACCGAACTGGTGGAAGCCGATTCACGCTTCGTACAAATCGGTCATTGGTGGGCCGAAACCAATCCGCCCAAAACCGATTTCGAACGGAAGTTTGAAACATGGAAACCCATCGGTCGCTATTCATTTAAGAAAGCAGACCGGTAGAAATCAATTCGGTAGAAAGCAGATCGGTTAAAAAGCAGACCGGTAAAAATCAATTCGGTAGAAAGCGGATGCTTAGAAAGCCTGGCATCATTGGGATGCCATACCTGAGCAACCGTCCTGTGTGAAAAGGACCGTTGCGTTAAGATCGAAACCCGAAGAATTCGGGCGAGAGCATGAGTGGTAGCATCTTTTCAATCTCGCCATTGAGTGGCAGCATCTTTTTTAGCGCCGCCATTGAGTGGCAGATCACAAAACGAAGTGTTGGCCTTCACTTACTCCCCGACTGTTCAGGAATGCAGCCCATGCTTCTCAACCGAAAAGCGAACCGTGGAGCCGTCGGGTTCGGGATGAACCACGAGTTGATTAACGATTTGCCG
>Ga0209186_1000338_pt1 | contig 38606 bp, 18 predicted proteins | sample SidtaG_FD_187426 | JGI IMG/M metagenome (GOLD analysis project Ga0209186, IMG submission 187426) | Marine algal microbial communities from Sidmouth, United Kingdom - Sidmouth_Male2 metaG (SPAdes) (version 2) | ecosystem: Host-associated > Algae > Red algae > Unclassified | place: Sidmouth...
TGGTTTTTGTGGTTTTTGTGGTTTTTGTGGTTTTTTATTTGCATTGTGATATAACTACATAAACTATCAACTACAAAAACCACATAAACTATTAATCAGCAAAACTACCAAAACTATTTAAACTTGTTGTTTCATCATTCTTAAAAATGCTAGTATCTTCGTTGTTGAATGAAAAGTTTTTGGCACATACTTTCTTTTTTGAAAAAATATTGGCTCTATGCCTTGTTGAATATTGGTGCTAATGCCGTTTCAATTGTCTTTTCATTGGTGTCCTTGACGATGGTAGGGCCTTTTTTGGGGATTTTGTTTGACAAGATTGCTCCAATAATGGAAGCTCCTACCTTTTCTTTTGATATTCAAAGTCTTATACAGTATTTTTATTACCAACTTAGCAATGTCATTACAGTGAATGGCAAGAGTCAAGGGCTTTTGTATATCTGTTTTGTGGTGGCAATCGTGTTTTTTGTCAAGAATGTATTTCGGTATATTGCCTTGTATTTTTTAGCTCCGATTCGGACGGGCGTTGTGCAAGATCTTCGCAATGATATTTATCAAAAAATTGTATCGCTTCCGCTTTCTTTTTTCTCTGAAAAGCGAAAAGGAGATTTAATTGCTCGGACTTCGGTGGATGTACAGGAAGTGGAATGGGGGATTTTGAGTGTTTTGGAGATATTTTTTAAAGAACCTGTCACCATTTTGCTTTATTTGGGCGCATTGATTTACATCAGCCCTAAAATGACGCTCTTTGTTTTGCTTGTTTTGCCCATTACGGGCATTATCATTGCACAAATTGGGCGCAAACTTAGACGTTCTTCGGCACAAGCACAGGACAAACAAGGCGATATTATTTCTATTATCGAAGAATCTATTGGTGGTTTGCGTATTTTAAAGGCTTTTAATGCTACCAAAACTCATGCCCAAAAATTTGCGAAGGAAAACAAGGCACAGTCCACTATGATGACTCGTGTTTTGCGCCAAAAAGAAGTGGCTTCTCCCCTAACCGAAATTTTAGCGATTGGCGTTGTTGTTTTGGTGTTGTTCTTTGGGGGAACGATGATTTTGGAACAACAAAACGATAGTAGTTTAACAGCCGAGGCTTTTATTACTTTTATGCTGATTTTCTCTCAAGTCATTGCGCCTGCTAAAGCTTTTTCTACGGCTTATTACCGCATTATTAAGGGCATTGCTTCGATGGATCGTATAGAAGAAATTTTAACGATGAAAAATCCTATCATCAATAAACCTGACGCTTTGCAATTAACCCGTTTTGATCAAAAAGTTGAGTACCAAAAGGTGGGCTTTGCGTATGATGACCAACCCAATCAAGTCGTTTTAACAGATATTAATGCTACGATTCAGAAGGGACAAACTGTTGCTTTGGTGGGGGCTTCTGGCGCAGGAAAATCGACGATTGTGGACTTGCTGAATCGCTTTTTTGATACAACGGACGGAGATATTTTTATAGATGGGCATTCGATTAAAGACGTCGATATACACAGCCTCCACGATTTAATTGGCATTGTGTCCCAAGAAGCAATTTTATTCAATGATACGGTTTTTAATAATATCGCTTTGGGTAATGAACATGCGACTAAAGAAGCGGTCATACAATCGGCTAAAATTGCTAATGCACACGACTTTATCAATCAATTGGAATTTGGTTATGAAACCTTGATTGGGGATCGGGGCAATAAATTGAGTGGGGGCGAAAAACAGCGTTTGACGATTGCAAGGGCGATTCTGAAAAATCCGCCTATTTTGATTTTGGATGAGGCGACGAGTGCTTTGGATGCAGAGTCAGAAAAGTTGGTGCAAGATGCTTTGTATAAGTTGATGCAAAATCGTACTTCTATTATCATTGCACACCGCTTATCGACGATACAGCATGCGGATGTTATTTGGGTGATGAAATCTGGGAAAATTGTGGAGAAAGGGACGCATTCTGAATTGATGGCGTTTGATAGTATTTATAAAAAATTGGCGGAATTGCAGCGGTTTTAGTTCTTGGTGCTGTGGTTCTTTGTGCTGTGGTGCTGTGGTTCTTGTGTATTTTTTTATTTCACGCAAAGAACGCAAAGGAATTTTTACGCAAAGAACGCAAAGCTCGACAGAAACCAGTTGCTCTGCGGTCTTTGCCTGAGAAACACTTTTTCTATTTTCAAATAAGATTGTTATAGTAGCACTTTCTGTTAAACCATAAATAACCGTAGCTGCCATGAAAAATAGCCCTGATAGCAGTGGTATGGCAAAATAGTTTAAGTAGTTTTTGTGGTTTAAGTAGTTTAAGTAGTTGCGGTTCTTATTTGATTTTTGTGGTTGTTCCTTTTGCCATAAGAACGGATAGCAGGACCAGACGTAACGACGAAGCTGCTGACCTTTCGCTCCTAAATCTTAAAATATAACTTTGACCCTTTCATAAAAAAATAGCGAATTTGCAGTGTTTTTGGAATTTGGTATTTAATTTGCTTATTTTTAACTCTATTACATTCTTTCTAAATCACATATTATGAACAAAAATCTACACACACTACTTTATATTTTTCTTGCAATATTTGCGGTTCAAGTGCAGGCGCAAATTACGATTACGGCGGAAGATTTGCCCAATATCAATACTGCTAAAGCGATTTCAATTCAACAGAATCCGCCTATTGAAATAGGAAATGCAACGGCTGTTGGACAGAGTTGGAACTATTCTACTTTGGAGGGCGGCGTGATTGAAGCGATTAATTTTGATGGGACAAGTGAGATGAATGGTGAGGCGGATTTTCCAAATGCTGATTTTACTCGTACGGGACCATTGAGTACGCTTTTGGGTACAGATATTGAACTGCCCATTGACTTGCCAAATGCTGTGGCTTTTTATAGCGAAAGTACCGATGAGGGTGGCGTTGTTTATTTGGAAGGCATCAATATTGATTTGACTGTTGGTGGTGTTTTGGAATTGGGTCCGCAAAGTTTGCTTCCAGAAGATGGTCCTTATCGTCTGTGGTCATCGGGTGAATTGAATGATAGTTTTAATGCGACCTCTACTTTTTCTTTGGATATTCCCAGTGATGAATTGCCTTTTGATGGGATTGATGCGTTTATTGAGTTTATTCGCTTAACGCTTACTTTAGATACCGATGTTGATATTGATGCACATGGCAATATGGTTTTACCTGATGGCAATTACGATGTTTTGCGCTATTATGAATATTCGGATGTAAGCCTTAAATTATCGCCCTGGTCACCACTTGGAATTGAGATTGATGTAGCGAGTATTCCTGATGTTATTTGGGAACAACTTGGGGGAGATTTTAGTGCTATATTCGTTGATACTACTTTTACGAATATCTCTTACCGTTTCTTTGCCAATGACGAAAACTATCCTGTTGCCTCGATTTCTTATATTGACAATGATTCGATTCAAGCAGCAAGTTCTATCCAATATTTATCCGTTCCAACACCTTCTATGGCTGCTTTTTCTTATGAAGTATTTGAAAACAATTGTTTGATTGTTGATTTTAGCAATGAATCTATCGGCACATCAGGTACAGGAAGTTGGGCATGGGATTATGGTGATGGCAGTACTGGCTCGCTTTCCAATCCAACGCATGTGTATGATACTGAAGGAAGCTATGAGGTTTCCCTGACTTTTACCGATGCCTTTGGTGCAGTCACTGTTGCAACAGAAACCATCGACTTGGCTTGCATTCCACTTTCGGCAGAATTTACGGCTACGAATAGCGAAGAGGAGTGTTTTATGTTCACTTTTGAAACACTAACAGACGGTTATTATACAGAAGTTGTTTGGGACTTTGGCGATGGCACAACACTTTCTACCGAAGATGCAACTATTGCTCATACGTACACAATGGATGGAACTTATGATGTCACTTCTACAGCTATCAATCCTTTGGTGGATACAAGTACTGTTACGCAATCCGTAGAAGTCGCCTGTATGAATGTAGGTCTTGAAACGGCCTTCAATTCTGCACAATACAATCTATATCCCAATCCAACGATGGGCAATATCCAAATTGAATTAAACGAACCCAATACACAAGAAATCACCGTTGTCCTCACAGATATTACAGGACGCACCGTTCACCAACAACATTTTGGAACTTCACAACAAGCTTTCACAATAGAAACAAATGATTTAGCCAATGGCATTTATCTGTTAAAGGTTGTTGTTTTAGAAAAGTCGTTATTGTTCGTGGAGAAGGTGGTTAAACAATGATTTGGTGCTGTAGTTTCTCCTTGAATCATAAAAACTAAATAAGGAGAGAACGGTTTGTCTTTCATCGTTATGGAAAGTCCCGCTGTACGTTCTTATGGTGGCTTGCCTGCGCTGCGGGCAGACACATAGGTCTGCCCCTACGCTCCACCGCCACCATACCACTGCCATCGGGTCTATTTTGGATGGACAGCACGTAGGATAACGCTTGCATTTTTTTTGATTTACATTGTATAAAAGAAGGACTATATCAATATGCAATAGAACAATTTTATTTTCACAAAATATGCACTTACTCATAAAAACACTACCGCTTTTATTCATATTTGTCACCATACAAATACAAGCTCAATTAACTCAAAATTGGCAGATTAATGATGAAGGAGGTTTGACAACTGTGCTTGTTCCCAAAGAGAATAATCAAATTATAAAAAAAACACATGAATTAAAACTCTTTGATACAAATGGGAATCTGCTAATAGATAATATGGAGACCATTCCCGAGTATACAGATACTTCTGATTATGGCAATATATTTCCTTCTATTTTGATGAATGATGGTAGTATCATGATTGCAACAGAACGGGTTTCTGGAAATGGTAGTACCTTTATGTTTATGAAGTATGATTCCTTATTGAATATGGAATGGATGCGTTTTTTTAATGGTGAACAATATGGGACTATTAGAAGTTTCAAAAAAGATAGTAATGAGGACTTATATGTCGTAACTAGTAAAAGTGGAAATGCTGCTTTACATAAATTTGATAATGAAACAAATCATTTATGGAGCTATAAAATAAACGGAAATGCTGCTTTTAGTTACGCTATATCAACCATAGATATAGATACAGAAAACAATATCATAATATATGAATCTAAATATGATAATACCTTAGAATTTTCTACTAAAAAAGTTACTAAATTAGATATTAATGGTAATATTATTTGGAATAAAATAGATAATAATTGGGAAGCTGATATAATATTTACAAGAGATTTATTAATAGATAATAATAATGATATTTATGTGGTAAGCTGGTTAGATTTAGGCAATTTAGAAACTTTTGATATACTTATCAATAAATTTGATGGAGAAACAGGAGATTATTTATGGACACAACAATATAATAATGACAGTGATATTCATTTAGATTGTAAATTAGATGATGATGGGAATCTTTATCTATTTTGCGTCATAGAAGAAGAAACTGGTATACCTGCCAATCCTCATCCTGCTACAGTCTTGCTAAAATATGATTCATCAGGTAATCTTTTATGGGAACAGGAATACGCTGAACCTGTTTATTTGACAAATTTTATTGGTTGCATAAATCACGGAATTTGTAATGATGTAAATATGACATTTAATCCTGACGGGGATTTATATTTAACGGGACGGCATGTAGATAGTACAGTCTTTGTTAGAAAAGTCAGTCCTGATGGGGAGGAACTTTGGAAGTATAACTTTGTAGAATCTGATAGTCTCCAATGGACAACACTTCAAACGGTGGCTGATAATCAAGGGCATTTGTATTATTCTGCCTTGACGGAATCTAATGATAATGTTATTGTGCAGTTTACGGATGAAACGGCAAGTACGGTGAGTTCTGTTGATTTGGTGGAGGATAAAGAGGTCATGTTTATGGTCTGCCCTAATCCTTTTAACGAACAGTTATCTTTTGCTGTTTTATCGGATAAAATGGGGGCTGCAACGATACAGTTGGTGGATGTGAAAGGGAATGTTGTCTATAAAGAAGATATTGCTAATTTTCCAAATCAAAACCATACGATCTCTACCAATCAGCTTCCTACTGGAGTTTATTATTTGCAGTATGTTGATAAAGATGGAAAGCATGTTGAAAAGGTGGTGAAAGTGGATTGATGTGGTGGTTTTGGCTTTATCTTGAAGTGGGATAAATCTTTTTTTGGAACGCTCTTTTTTCGTTGAGACCGTGCAAAATAGACCCGATGGTAGTGGTTGCAAGCTGGGTTGGCAATAGATTGGCTTTTCACAGAATGGATTGTGAAAAAATGCAAGGCATTTTGGAAATGCCTTGCATAAACGGACAGCGGGACCGTGCGTCACGACGGAGCAATTGACCGGTCTCTCCTTAAAAAAACATAAAAAAAGTCGGAATGTTCACGAGGAACGTTCCAGCTTTTTAACGTTAATGGAAATATATGAATCGTTTCTTCTTATTTGTTATAGCCTGTCATTTTTGTAGTCTAATTTATCTCGTATATATTAGGATTGGAAAATATGGCTAAAAAGTATTATCTTGGTACAAATGAATATGAGCAAGTTTAATTTGGCAAGTGGTTTTTTTGAAAGTCATCAAAAATATCCACAAAATACAGCCTTGTTTTACAATAGACAAGTTTATACTTATCAGTTTTTGTTAGAAAGAGTTTTAGTCATTTATGAGTTTCTTTGCAACCATAAAGTACAAGCCTCTCTTATTGGGATTCATTGTAAAAACAAAGTGGAAGCCGTTGCATCCATTATAGCGATTTCTGCCTATGGAGCTGCCTATGTTCCGTTAAGTCCTCAATCTCCTATACAAAGGAATCAATTCATTGTTAAAGACTGTAAGCTAAAGATTCTTTTAACAGATGACGTTTTATCCCTAAGCTCAAATAACCTTAACTGTCAAACCTTGAATTTACCTTCAGAAGAAATTTCTCCCACAAATATTTATTATCCCCAAAGAAAGATAGAACAAGATATTGCATACATTTTGTACACCTCTGGTTCAACAGGTAAACCCAAAGGCGTTCCCGTCTCTATTGATAATATAGCACCTCTTTTTCGATACTTTGACAAACAGTTTCATTTCCATGAAAAAGATCGTTTTCTGCAAGTTTTTGAATGGACATTTGATATATCTATTTTTGCATTATTGACCCCTTTGTACAAAGGAGCAAGTTGTTACTTATTACCAGAAACAGGGCTAAGATTTCTAAACATTTTGATGCAATTAAAAGAACAACAAATTACGGTTGTTTGTTTAGTGCCAAGTTTGTTATCTTTGACGAAAAAATACTTTAAGGATTTGTCTTTACCAAAGATGCATCATTGTTTTTTTGCAGGAGAAGCCTTATCACATACTGCGTTAGAAGAATGGACTCAGGTAGTTCCCAATGCCCAAATATATAACTTCTATGGCCCTACAGAAGCAGCCATATTTTGCACCAGTTATCTTTGGGAAAAAACCGCCTCCGCCCAAGAATCTGTCAATGACATTGTGCCTATTGGTAAAGTGCTACCTAACTTAGAGTATTGGATTGTAGATAAAAAAAATGAAATAGTGCCAAAGGGCCAAATAGGAGAGTTATGTATTAGTGGAAAACAAGTTATTCGCCAATACCTCAATAATATTCATCCCGAAAAGTTTTTCAAAGACAATGGTAAACACTTTTACAAAACAGGTGATTTGGTCCAATTAAATCAACAGGACAATCTTATTTATATAGGTCGCAATGATGAACAAGTACAAATACAAGGTCATCGTGTCGAATTAAAAGAAATTGAATATTATTTAAAAAAAATATTGGCTTGCAGTGCGGCAGTCATTGTGCAAAAAAGTAAATTGGGCGAAGATATTTTAGTGGCATTTGTGGAAAAAGAGGAAATAAACGAAATAGAACTGAAACAACAACTCCTTCTGCATCTAAATTCCTATATGTTACCTCGCCATATCGTTTCTATTAGAGAAATGCCTTTGAACGTGAATGGCAAAGTAGATAGAAAAAATTTGGAAAAATATAATCTTAACTATTGATAGATACTTATTTGGAGCGAAAGGTCTGGAGCTTCGTCGTGGCGCAGGGTCTCGCTATACGCTACTATACCAAAAGACCTTGCAGGCCTTAGTCGTTGCAGTGCAACGTCTCTACAATGCTTTTCTGCGCCAACGCTGCCTTTTGGTATAACGCTACTATCGAGGCTATTTTGTATGGTTTAAACGCTATTGGACTTTTATTAAGTTACAATGTGTATATCAATAAGTAATGAAAAAGAAGAACTTCCGTATTTTGGCTGGGTCGCCGATATTTTCTGAGATACTGCGTTAAAAAGTCTCGCCATAGCTCACTATACGCTCGTTTTTGTCCGTTTCGGCGTTCCGATTGTCCATAAAAAAATCTCTTTGTGGACTTATTTTTTAATTGTTACTAACTAAAAAAAATGAATCATTTTGATACTTTACAGCAAATCTTTAGAAGAGTTTTTCAAGAAAACGCTTTGATACTAACACGAGCCTTAGAAGCCAAAGACATAACTATGTGGGATTCTTTGACACATCTTGAACTGATTGTCGAAATAGAAAACACGTTTGGAATACAGATTCCTTTTGAACAAGTTACTACTTTTCAAAATGCAGGAGACTTAATAGATTGTGTTACTGAATTAACCCAATAAGAAAATGTTGGTTTCCTTAACATATCTCTTTTTCTTATCTATTGTTTTAATAATATTTTATAATAGTCCTACATCTTGGAGGCTCATTTTATTATTGATTGCTTCTTTGTTCTTCTTAGGATTCTATCATTTTTATTCTGTTTTATTCTTACTTGGATTAACAACTTTCACACTTTTTATTGGAAAACTCTTACAGGATTCTGTTGAAAAAAAAGTAGTTTCTAAAACGATTTTTTATTTTGGCTTATCGGTTCATTTATTCTTTTTATTTGGCTTAAAATATATTGAAATAAATGCTCAAGGACTTGGATTAAATATAGATTCAGGAACTTTTCAAACACATACTTTTTTTGTAGCATTAGGAATTTCTTTTTATACCTTACAAAATATTTCCTATCTTATAGAAATTTATCTTGGTCGCATCAAAGAAGAAAAAAACTATCTTGCTTTTTTTACCTATAATGCTTTTTTTCCAAAATTAATTAGTGGACCTATAGAACCTACTCGCTCTTTTTTACCTCAACTAAAATCCTTAGATATATCTTTTGATTGGGGCAATTTCAATTATGGGATTCAGCGGATTTTTATTGGCTTTTTCAAGAAAATGGTTTTATCAGACCGTTTGCTTCCCTTAGTCGAAAATACCTTTGGCTTAGAAACACCTGCAACTGGCTTAACATGTTGGGTAGGAATTTGTTTGTTTACTTTACAACTTTATTTTGATTTTTCAGGATACATGGATATCGCATTAGGAAGTGCTCGTTTATTCGGATTAAAATTAAGTGAAAATTTTAATTATCCATTACGAGCTACTTCTATTGCTGATTTTTGGCGAAAATGGCATATTACGCTTCTAAATTGGCTGACTCAGTATCTTTATTATCCTATTGTATATCGGTTTCGTCAATGGAAAAAGGTTAGCGTTATATTCGCTTTGACTGTTGTGTTTTTACTTTCAGGAATTTGGCATGGCATCGGATGGACTTTTTTAATGTGGTCTTTGTGTCATATTATTTATTTAAGCGTAGAAGTTATAACAAAGTCATATAGAGTGAAATTATCACAAAAAACACCTTCTGGGTTCTATACTTTTTTTAGTATTTTTATCACCTTCAATTTAGTGTGTTTGGGACAATTATTTTTTCGAGCAAGTAGTTTGGAAAACATTATTTCTTTATTGAAAAGAGTATTTAGTTTTCCTATTTTAGAGCATCGCACTTTTTTTGTCTATCTTGCTGGTGGTGGCACTCAAGAACACATGTTTAATATTTATAGTACCTTTATATTAGTTGCCTTATTTTTGTTTTTTGAAAAAAGAATTTGTGAACATTTTTTCTCCGAAGACCTAAAGATTTTTTCTCTATTTTTAGGCATTTTATTATTACTGATTTTTGGTATATTTAATTCAGGAGCGCAATTTATTTACTTACAATTTTAAATTTCTAAGCAGTGAAAAACATCTTGAAGCTTTTTTTATTGTGTTGCTCCATTTTTTTCAGCCTATTTTTATTAGAAAAGGTTTATGATTTTTTATTACTCCAAAACAAGAATATAAAAGCTTCCTATATTTTATCAGAAAAGATTAATGCAGAGGTTTTGATACATGGGCCTTGTGAACCTTTGTGGATGTTGAATCCCACTCAATTAGATACATTAATTCATCAAAAAACGTATAATTTATCTCTAAGCCATTCCAATTTTGCGGACAATTATTTACACCTTTATTTGTACTTACAAAACAATCAAAAACCTTCTCATCTTTTGTTGTATATCACTCCTGAATCAATGGATGAACGATATAATACATTTAATACTTACCGATTTGCTCCATTTTTAAAGGATACATTGATTGCTAATGTTGTGAAAGAATTTGATTCTGAATATGGTCGTTGGATGGAACTTCCATTTATGAAGCATGCTTATTACAGTAGTCTCCTTAACTTTAAGGCAGTACAAGGGTTGAAATATTATGTAACCAATAGAGAAAAACCTTTGCATGCAAATGGATACATTCCACCAACAGTCCAAGACTGGCAATATGTAATGGACCACTTTATCGAACTATATCCAAATAATGTCGAATTTCAATGGAGTAAACAAAGAGAAAAGTATTTTAGAAAGTTAATCGCTTTTGCTAAGTCCAAAGACATCAAAGTATTTTTATATGAAGCTCCTGTATATTATGAAGCGATAAAAGTACAACCCAATCGAGATGAAATTATGAACCGCTTACATCAGTTGGCTAAAGAGGTGCATGTACCTTTTGTTGCATTTGAAAACTTAGAAATGGCAAAGGATAAAACCAACTTTTTTTCAACCTTAAATATGACCGTAAAAGGTGCAGAGATATTTACAGATACATTAGGACGATATTTACAAAAAGAAGTCTTTTCAAAAAAGTAGTGACAAGTTAGGAATAGGTACGAAATAAACTCGCAATGTAGTCGTCACAGATATGACATTTCTTTGAGAAATGTCATATCTAATCTAAGAAATTATTTCGCACACGTTCCTTAGTAGTTTTTTCGTTGAGACAGCCCAAAATAGACCCGATGGTAGTGTTATAGCTAAACAAGTGCTGTGATTCTTGGTGCTGTAATGCTGTGGTTCGGTTCTTGCCTGATTTGTGGTTCTTGGTTAGCTATAGTAACGGACAGCGGGACCGTGCGTCACGACGGAGCAATTGACCGTTCTCTCCTTAAAAAAAATATAAAAAAAGTCGGAATGTTCACGAGGAACGTTCCGACTTTTTATTTTATTTGAGGGTAAAGCAAAGCCTTTTAAAGGACTTTCACTAATTCATTTTATTACCTCAATTTGTACATTTTACCTATTCCGTTTTTGAAGGTTTCGTCTAAATTTTTGGTGGAGGACATGTTGTATTTGACCTCTCCATCGACGCCTGCTTCGTTGGTGAATAGTTCGAGTTCTTCGTTGTTGATACTGGCGACGACTCTATAGAAATATACGCCATTGGCAAGTTCATTTCCAAAGGTATCAAAACCATCCCAAGCGTAATCTGTGATGTTTTTGCCGATGCGTAAATCGCCTAATTCGGCTCTTGTGATTTCTTTGACAACGACGCCCGATATGTTCATAATTTGAATTTTGAGGTTTTCGGGAACTTCTGTACCTGTGAGGGTAAAGACGAAACGGGTTGAGGTTGTAAATGGATTCGGATAGTTTACCACATTGGAAATCATCGCTTGCTGTATGACTTCAAAGGCAACTCTGTATTCATAAACACCTGATTCGTTTCCTGTTTTGTCTCGGCTTGTCACTAATAAAGTATGTGTTCCTTCTTGTAAAAATTCGGGGGAAAAACTGATTGTTGCAGTATTGTTATTGTTGTCTAAATCTTCTTGACTTGGTAACTTAAAGACGACATCATCTGCGGATAAATCAACTTCTACTTCTGTCAGGTCTGGATAAATTAAGTAAACATTGGCAGTCGTTTCATCTAATGGTAAATAAGGGCTATCGTCCTTGATGCGAATATCTATTTGAGGGGCTGTAGAGACAATATCGCCTTCCATAATGTGGTCACCGTCAAAAGTTACATCCATAAAAGGATTTACTTTGTCTTTAATAACGAAGAAAGGAATAACGATTTGATTGTTGAAATCTATTTTTTCGGGTTGATTGTTGCCTGGATTTAAGATGGCTCTAAAGTAACAGTCTCCATCTAATCCTGCCGTTGGGAAATTGTACGTAACTATGACCGATGTATCGGCTAAAAGTGGGTCGTAATAAACGGCAACTGTATCTTCTTCGTTGTTATTGTTAATGGTGATGTAATGAACTAAAATACTGTCCATATCAATATCTGAAACGTTGGTCACGCCCATCGTAAATGTGCCTAATTCGCCTTCGATGAGTGTATCGCTTAAAAAGCTATATGCAATATTTTGATTGAAAGAAGCTTCAGGGTAACCATCGTATAAAATACGCCAGTGGCTTAATTGTGGTGGGGTTAAATTGACCGTATCTTTTGTCAATGCTTTTAGTAAAATAAAAGGATATTCGTCTGCACTAATATCTAAACCCAACTCAAGTTCATTGGCAGTATTGAATCTAAATACTGTTTCATTGTCTTTGTTGATACCATATACATCTACTGACATTTGATCGAAGTCATTACCATCTAAAGACTCATATTCCCAACGCATCAAATTCCATTCTTTGGCGGGTCCTATTTTGCGAGTAAAGTAGCTTCCTTCATCTGTTTTACTTGCAATTGGAATGTTGATTTCGATAACCTCTCCTTGAATTGGCGTGTGTTCAAACTCAAATTCATAGTTGGGTAAATTTTTCTTACCCAATGCAATAAAAGTAGATTCGTTTATATCTGTAAAATTCGTGATGCCCATTCCACCAAAGAAATCATGCACATTAGCTAATTCACTTGCCAGAGCAGGATTGTTCAATTTATGGTCATTGATGCTATAAGCCAATACATAATAACCATCAGGAATCATATCTAAAAAAGCATCTAATGTTTCTAAGCGTTCTGCGGTATTGGTTGGAAAATAAAAGACAGACCTTATACTATTAGAACAATGAACGTTGCCAAAAGGACCAATTCCTTCGCACGGTGTAATGCTGCCTTCATCCAAATAGCTTTCCCAAGGCACTAAGGTTGTAGGGCTTAAGACGGCTATAGCCAACCCTCCTGCACATTCATAGCTACTTGGCAAATTCAAACAAGCAATATTGCCAATTTCGACTTCATTTAAAGAAAAAATAATATTTTCTGCTCCATCAGTATAATCTCCATCTACATGCTTGTTGCTACAATAAAGTGTGCTATAGATATTGTCGTATTCATATTCACGAGTAGATTCGTTTAAATAGCCTTGTTCATAAGTATTTTGGGCAAACTGAAAGTAATGTGATTGATTCCAACCCGATTCTTCTCCATTGATATAAATAAAAGAAGAGGATTGCCAAGAAGGATCTTCATCTGGCTCTGGTTTTAAAGCAACTCGCCAATAATATACTACTTTATTGGCATAAAGTTGATTGGGTGTCCAAGAAACCACACCGCCTAAACTTGTTACTGTTTCTATTTTTAAGGAAGGACTATTGAAATATATAGTTGTATCCATTTCAAATAGGTATTCTACTTCTTCACCAATTAAAGAAGGAGAAGATGCTTTTACAGTAACGCCTTGTTCTCCTACAATCGAAAAAGCACAAGGTGCTATTGGAATAGCTGTTGTAGGAATAATAAGTTGATCTTTGATGGCTATATTGTTATTTTCACAATCTTCTTCTATGATATTTTCCCCATCAATTGTAATGGTAAAGCTATTATTTCCAATAGGATCCGCATTGTCTAAATTAGCAATAGGAATACGAATTGAATACATTTCATCATAAGCTGGACTTGGTACAAGATGCTGTGTAATATTGCCAATAGTTCCATCAGGAAATTCTTGTTCTACAATGATTGTCATAGAATCTTCTACTGCTTTTCCTACATTTAAGACTCTTACATTGAGTGTTACAGAATCAAAGCTTGCAGATAATTCGGCAGGCTCAAAAGAGATTCCCGATGTCTCCACTATATATTCTGGATTGTCAAAATGATATAAAGTGATGGCAGGATCAGCACTTAATGTAAATTCTTCGCAAGTAATGATTGTTCCTATTTCTTCATCTGTATAAATATTTTCAATGGTTTGGCGTATAGCAAGACTCACTGGCTCACCATATAAATCTTTGGAGAAATTTTGAATTAGTTCGCTTGTATATTGATCTAAGAATGAAGGGAAACCAAATTTTACAGAAGCTAAAAAACCTATACTTCCTTTGTTTTGTGCCAATGTAAATCTTTCTGCCATAATAATTTTATCTTCATCATCTGGAAATTGTTGATGAATATCTCCAACAAAACAAGAACTAGATAAAACAAAAGGATATTTGCCTTCATTGTTATAATACTCTGGATACTCTAAACCATATTGCCAAAAAGTACCATTGGAGTGCCCAACAAAGGTAACTAAAGCCAATCCATCATTAATATATTCTTCTACGGGTGCAGTTTGCACAATATTGGTTCCATTAGATACTGTAGCGACTACATTACCACCAAAATTCACCTCTTCTATTATTTTTTCATATTCCTCTAAATAACCTCTAAATTCCGTTTCTTCAGAAGAGTTAAAACCTGCAGCAACTTGAAGTACATCTTTTAACCATTTTCGATCTTCTACCGTACAAGGATGATCCGCATTTACAACCTCTTCATACTCCATTACTTTATCTAAATATTCTTTGACATCTTCTGGGTTTTTAGCACTCACCCTTCCCGTTGCCAATTGATTTTGATACGTATATATCGAACGAGAAGACAATAAAATATCCGACCCATTCATTCCATAAGTAGGAACCAGATTATCTTCAAAGACCAACGGACTTGGCGTACAATATCTATAGCCTATTGATTTTCCTAATAAAAAGAGATAAGTTGGTTCAACAGACCATACTCCTTCCTCATGTAAATCAACGGCAAAGTTGATAAAATTGCGAATAGCTTGTGGATGCTGTTTAATTCCATAAGAAAATTGGTCATAGACTTCTGTAATATCTACAATTAATGGCTTGTAACTTCCACCTTCTGGAGAACTTCGGTAAGCTTTATAACGCTGTACTTGGTTTTCTCCATCATAATATTCAAATAAACGAGGATGCGTCAGCATCAAATAATCTGCGGCAAAAGCAGGATTACTAAAATCCGTAAATTGCTTAGGCTCTAAATTTGAAATACTGGTAATTGCCTCTGGTGAAGTCGTATTACTTACATACAATTCTCGTTGAAAAGCACCCCCATCTTGTGGCGTCAATCTTACTTTAAATATACCATCCTCGTCAATTGGAACAATTCTTTTCTTGTGCGTCAAATCATACATTACAGGAAACAATCCACCACCAAAATTCTCAAATTCAAGGTAGCGCACTTGATCATTAAAGATTTTAAACTTCTCAAATTTATCATTTCCAAAATCGTAAGTACGAGGATACGTTATTTTTACATAACCCACAGAATTTTTATCGACATAGTTTGGTTGTTCAGGACTATATACATCTCCTACACTTTCAATACCTATAATTGTTGTAGTAGACAATTGACTAAGATCTGTATTAAAAGTATAAGTCTTTGTATCATATCCCTCATACACATCATCTATAAACTCATCTCCATTCACAGAAAGTCTAACATGATGATCTCCACTTGCAATGTATAAATTATTGGAACGACCAATCATTTTTAGCTCCACACTTGCTTCTTGATTTGGATCACTATAAACGCTTTTAGTGTCCATATCCACCTCTTTCAATACATCAGGGATAATTAAACTACTAATAAAACCTTCTGATTTGTTGAAACTTGACAAATAACTGTTAACACCAGCAAGAGTGCGAGTATCAGGTTCCCCATCAAAAAAGGCTTCTGCAATCACTTTTGCTTCCGTATGAATAAAATATTGTTCTTTTGGTGGAACATTGGTTATGTCATTATTGATTGTTTCAAATCGTTGTCCCGGCGTTGTTGCATCCCATACCAAATAGTAAGATCCAACATCTGTAAACAAACTTTTCAGGTCTGTAACTTGCCAATCAGGATCTGTAAACAACTGCGTATCATACGTTCCATCATTTTTTTCAGCATAAAGTTCTATATAATCTCCTGGTTGAAAAGCTCCATCAGAAGACAAATAAATCGGCACTTCTTCTCCCTTGTGAAAGATTTTATAGCCATTAGTTGTACCTAACGGCAATCCTTGTGCTTCCAAAGTGCTATAAGGAATTCGATACAGCCCATTTTCCTCAACCTCAAATTTATAGTAGGTTTTGCTGTAATCAATCCATTCGTTTCCATAAGTTTGAGCCTGTACAAACTGTACACAACAGACTCCCAATAATAGATAGCAACAAAAATGTAAATATTTCATGGATTATTATTTTTAAAAAAGAATCAAGCCGTTTTCTCTCTTTTTTGGAGAGAACGGTAAAGTGCTTCGTCGTCACGCAAAGTCCCGCTATCCGCTCATATGCCCATACGGGCATTCCGCTACTATCGGGTCTATTTTTCACTGTCTCAACAACAATCAGTAGACGAAACAAGTTTTGGGAAGATAAGTGGAGAGAAGTAATCGAACATTTACAATGTCATAACTAATTGATTATGCGTCCCTTGTAAACGTTCCTTTTGTCCCTTAAAATCGTCCCCTTACTTACTTAGCCTATCCTAATATTTTTTACCACTTTTTAAGTGCAGTCTTACTGAAAAGACGTGTGAATAAATACCTTGTGAAATATTGCTAAAGCCAGTCAAGGCATAATCAATATTAATATTTCCCAATCCAAGTCCTAAGCCTATATTTGGTTGAATACCCAACACCGTCTTCTCAATATCATCATCATCCAAAAATCGCTGAACATTGTTAATTCCTAAACGAAGAAAAAGTCCTTTTCCATCGTCATCATCTCCTAAATCATAGCCTGCTTCAATCCCCAAATGTGGGTCAATACTCAAAAACGAAGTATGTAATAAAGTATTGCGCTCATCAAAAGTCAAATCAAGATTTAGCTCTGTCAATAAACTAATTTTGTCCGTTAAGTCTAAAGCATAAGATGCCCCTAAAATAATGCGTTGTCCTGTTAACTCAACAGAATTGACAGGAATAACATTATTAGTTATTTCTAAAAGCTCTTTTTCTTCATCCGTAAAGTCAAAAGACCAAGCATTAAAAGTAGTGGTAATATCTTTAGCGGAAACGGCTAAGGTAAGTTTATCATTAAGGTCGTATTGTGCGCCCAAATCAATCCCAAATCCCCAAGAATTGGCAAAATCACCGACTTTTCGATGCACAATTTTCACATTTCCACCCACTCTCAATTTATCATTGCTGCCCCATTTCTGTGCATAACTCAGTAAAAAGCCATAATCTGCTGCGGAAAAGGTTGTAATACGGTCATAGTCTATATTACCATCACCATCTACGATATTGAGCGTATTGGGAATGTCATCTACCCCAAAACGAATAATCGACAAACCAACGGCTCTATCGCCACTAATCGGCGTTGCCAAACCAATATAATCGTATTTACCAATACCTGCAAACCATTCTGCATGCATTAGTCCGATTTGTAATTCGTCTATATGATTCAGTCCTGCGGGATTCCAGTAGGCACTTGTGACGTCATTGACAGAAGCAGCTTGGACATTGCCCATCGCTAACCCTCTTGCCCCGACGCCTAAAGCGAGGAACTCATTACTATATGAGCGTAATAACTGTTGGGCTTGTGAGCTTTGTGTCACAAAGAATAGCAGTCCAACAAAAATCAATATTTTTTTAAACATAATACACTTCTATTATTCTCTTAGAATGCTATAAAAGTAAACATCCTGTTTTAGCTGTGATATTTCTTGATATATTTCGTTAAAAAACCTCGTCGTAGCCCTGCTACGCCTCCGTTTTTTGCCTAATCTATCAAAAAATCTCTTTGCTAAAATCTGTATCTTTATTTCTACAACATTCTTGGCATGAAAAATACAAAGGAAACCTATTTCCTTGATGAAAACATGCTCAAAGATATGAATTATACCAATAGGTACACAAATTATAGATTAAGTGTAATAGTTTATGTCGGCTACTTAATGTTTTGGTGATATATTAGTGTAGAACTGTACTTTTTAACACAAGTATGCTAAAATGGTTATGAGAGGAATTTTAAATATGAGATAGGTAGAGGTCTGTCTAATATAAATGATTTTACACAAATTTAGATTTTTTAAAGAAAAACAAGTAGCATTTAACCACTTTTTTCCTTTGGTAAATGTTAAAAAATTCTTTGTGTTAAATTTGACTTATGTAAAGTGTTGTTTTTTATTGATTTAGGAGACAATTGGTGGGGAACATACTCTCCTTTGTTTTTTAATAATACGTAAGGTTTGTTAGGATGTTCCTATATGCCTTTGATAGAGATTCCAACCATCCAAAATAGACTTGATAGTAGCGGTATGGCAAAATAGTTTAAGTAGTTTTTGTGGTTTAAGTCGTTTAAGTAGTTGCGGTTCTGCCGTGATTTGTGGTTCTTCCTTTTGCCATAATAGCGGATAGCAAGACCATGTTTTGCGACGAAGCAATCCGCCGTTCTCTCCTAAAAAATAGGATTATGCTTCTTCCTCTGATTCGCCAAAATCAACCTCCAAAATCACCCGTCCCAACTGTTCTGTTGCCGCTAATAACTGCCCATTGACCATATAATCCCCTACAATGGGAACGCTCAAATAGATGGTTGCCGCTTTTAAAGACTTGTCATATCGCTGAATATCAATGGTTTGTCCTTCGATACTTAGTTTTTTGACATCGGCTCCTGTGAAAAGATGTCCTGTACTTCCCAACAATTCGACTTCCTTGCCTTCGACGACTTTGAAAATCTGTGTTTGGTGTGGAAATAGGTGTAGGGAATGTGATACGATTTTTTTAGGCGCAAAGTATTTTTGTCCTTCGGGCAAGGGCAAATCATAGGGTTTATCGCTCAAATTGGCGCATAAAAAGTATTTTTTGTCCTCAATTTCAAAGGTGATTTGATAGATTTCGCCTTCTTTGTTTACGACTATATTTTTTTTCTCTAAAAGTGGGAATTGACTACTGTACAAACGGAGTGTTTTGCCATCATAAGTCGCTATATCATCGGAGGTAAACAGCAGACCGCCCATCACTTGATTGAGTACAAAAAGGCTGTGTTTTTCGGTGAAAGACAGGCTATTATTTTCATTTCTTAGGATAAAAACATCGGGATCATTCAAAAAGAAACGCCCATTGAGTTGATGTCGTCCAATTGTGCTGTTTAGAGAGCATTTTGTGGAGACTCTTTCACGGTATCGCAGCCTTTTTTCGAGTAAAGCATCCTCCCATTTTAAAGCCACATCTGCCCCAATTCGACAGTAATCGACCAAGCCAAACGCACTACTCAACGGAACACCGCAACCCAACAATAGCTTATCGCCCGCCAATTCTCGCAAAAACTCCATCGCTTCCCGCATAACTTGCCCACGAGTTTTATGGCGTGGTGGAACGATGGCGACAGCATGCAAAAAGTCTAATTTTAACATATCAAAATTCCAATCTTCCAAAATGCGGATAAAAGTGCGTCTCAAATGGTTTTTTACGTCCTCATTTTCAAAGTCAAGCGCATAAAAATTGCCACTCCAATCCAACGAATAACCAATAGACAAAGGCTTCCCCTGCTCATCTCGACAAATCCATTCGGGATGGTTGATGCGAATGCTTGATTTTTCTTCACAAATAAAGGGCGCAATCCACAAACCAGCCTTGTAGCCTTTTTGGTGAATTCGGTCTGTTAAAATCTTCATGCCATTGGGAAACTTACTATTTTCCGTCCAATCTCCCACTGATTTTTGATAGCCATCGTCAATTTGAAACAAATCTATGGGCATTTCTTCGTAAGCAAACGCTGCTAAGTTTTTCAAGACGATTTCCTCGCTAATTTTGGTGTAATGATGGTACCAACTTGTCCATCCGCTCACCGCTTTTGCATTGGAACGCTCCTCTCCCATCGCCTCAAAATAATCCTCCCAAACCTTTGTCGTGTCGCCTGTTTTTTGGAAAAGCTCAAAAGCCTCGTATTTTTCAGAAATTTCGAGTTTTTTACAATCTTTTGCAATCTGAAAACTACCTGTATAGACATTGGTTTCAAAAATGGTAAATCCCGTTTTATCCATCAAAGAACCCCATAATTCCACCGTTTCGTCGGTTCTAAAATACGTATAAGTATAGGAGTGAAAGGTGCCTTGTTCTTGTGGATACTCATAAAAATGATAATCCCCATAATACTTCATTCTAAAGCGATTGGTCACAGGTTTCATCAGTGGATTTAGGGGAAATAACTGCTCGTCTGCCTCAAATTCTCTGCTATCCGTCCACGTTTGATAACCGTTTACAAAGACTTTTTCCGAAGGTCTGACCTTTCTTTTCATTGTCAAGACAAAGGACTCCAACAAAAGCGTCTCTTTAGGAACTAAATCGATTTTTATATGGTTGAATTTCTCTACAGTCTCCAAAGAAAATAAGGGTTCTTGAATTTTGCTAAACGATTCAAATTCATACACTTTTCGAGTGCCTTTGTGCCAAAAGGAGAGGTTTATTTTTTTGATATACATAGCTTGCAATTTATAAAATTAGGCGCATAATTACCACCAAAATACGATTTATTCCCCAAATGCCCCAACACATTTTACTTTCTCCATGATAGTTCCGATATTTGAAGGCTTTATGGAGAATGGTCTCTACAAGACGCAAGGCATTTTGAAAATGCCTTGCGTCTAAAAATTCTGGATTAAAAATAAAAAACTATGAATAAAGTAGTCGAAAATGCGAAAACGGCTGTGCAAGACATTCCCAATGATTGTACCATTATGTTAGGTGGATTTGGGCTTTGTGGGATTCCTGAAAACTCTATATCGGCTTTGGTCGAAACTGGCGTGACGGGTTTAACTTGTATTTCTAACAATGCAGGCGTGGATGATTTTGGCTTGGGCTTGATGTTACAAACTCGACAAATCAAAAAGATGATTTCTTCGTATGTTGGAGAAAACGATGAGTTTGAACGCCAATTGTTGGGTGGCGAACTGGATGTGGAGTTGACACCACAGGGAACTTTGGCGGAGCGCATTCGTGCGGGTGGTGCTGGAATTCCTGCTTTTTATACGCAAACAGGGTTTGGTACGGAAGTCGCTGAAGGTAAAGAAATTCGGGAGTTTGATGGCAAAAAGTATGTGATGGAAAAGGCGTTGCACGCTGATTTTGCGATTGTAAAGGCTTGGAAAGGCGACCACGCTGGTAATCTCATTTTTAAAGCGACTGCTCGTAATTTCAATCCAATGATGGCGATGGCTGGTAAAATTACCATTGCGGAAGTTGAGGAACTTGTGCCAAATGGAGAATTGAATGCGAATGATATTCATATTCCTGGCATTTTTGTACAGCGCATTTTTAAAGGGGTGGATTATGAAAAGCGAATTGAGCAATTGACCGTTCAAGAGAGTTAAGATAAATCCAAACCTACTGAAAGCAAAGGGAGTGTCCTTGACGAAATAGCCCCGATAGTAGTTTAGGGGAGCGTTTAAGTAGTTTTTGTGGTTTTTGTAGTTGCACAATTCCACATAGATTCGTAATCCTTTGAAGCGTTGGCCTAAACGGATAGCGGGACTTTCAGTTACTACGAAGCGCTTGACCTTTCGCTCCTAAAAAATACTATAAAAATAAAACAACAACAAAGTCGAAAACGAGTCTGTGTTACTCGTACAAAATCATAAATTATGAGCCAAGAATTATTTGATAAAGCCGAAGCTAAATTAGCGGAAATCAATGAATATCCTGTGAACAATACGGAGGAATTGGAAAAATATCGTATTGCTTTCTTGGGAACAAAAAACAGTATCAAACCACTTTTTGCGGAAATCCGAAATGTCGATAATGCTCGAAAAAAAGAGTTTGGACAGTTGCTAAATACGCTGAAACAAACGGCTGAGGCAAAGTTTAAAACCTTGCAAAGTGAGGTGAGCCAAAAGGCAGCGCAAAATATTGAAATACCTGATTTGACTCGCCCTGTCAATGCGGATCGCATCGGAAGTCGTCACCCATTGTCGTTGGTACAAACCAAGATTATTGACATCTTTGCTCGCATTGGTTTTAATATTTCTGAAGGCCCACAAATTGAGGATGATTGGCACAATTTTACGGCGTTGAACTTCCCACCAAATCACCCTGCACGGGATATGCAAGATACTTTTTTCTTGGATAAGGATATGGCGTTGAGAACGCATACTTCGTCTGTGCAAATTCGGGTGATGGAAACGACCAAACCGCCTATCCGTACCATTTCGCCTGGACGGGTTTTTAGAAATGAGACGATTTCTGCGAGAGCGCATTGTCAATTTCACCAAGTGGAAGGTTTGTATGTAGATGAGGGTGTGTCGTTTGCGGATTTGAAGCAGACGCTTTACTTTTTCGCCCAAGAAATGTTTGGTTCTGATACCAAAGTACAGTTCCGTCCTTCTTATTTTCCATTTACAGAAATTTCGGCAGAGATGGATGTGAGTTGTCTTGTCTGCAAGCAAGAAGGCTGTCCGATTTGTAAATATTCGGGTTGGGTAGAGATTTTGGGCTGTGGTATGGTTGATCCAAATGTCTTGGAAAATTGTAATATTGACAGTGAGAAATATACTGGTTTTGCTTTTGGAATGGGCGTCGAGCGCATCACACAACAAAAATATCGGATCAATGATTTACGTCTTTTCTTTGAGAATGATGTTCGGTTTTTGGAGCAATTTAACTCAGTCGTTTAAGGAACGAGGGGGCGAAAGGGACAAGTGATTTATGGAATTCGATTTTAGAATTTAAGATTTAGAAAAAATGGATTTAGAGAATATAAAAACGATTATCGTCATTGGGGCGGGAACAATGGGAAAGGGTATTACTCAATTGAGTGCGATGGCTGGATATGATACGATTTTGTATGATATAGATACGATTCGTTTGGGAAAAGCTTTGGAGACTATTACCAAAAATATTGATGGGGGCATTAAGCGCAATAAAATTAAGGCGGAAGACAAGGCTGCTATTTTGGGGCGTATTAGAACGAGTACGGATTCTTTTGAATTGAAAGGGGAAGTTATCATTGAAGCGATTATTGAAAATGCAGAAATCAAAATTGATTTGTTTAAAAAGTTGGCGACCTTCAATTATACCGATACCATTTTTGCGACCAATACCTCCTCAATTCCGATTACACGAATTGCTGCCAATATTCCAAATCCTGGTCGTGTGGTCGGGATGCACTTTTTCAATCCTGCCCACATTATGAAATTGGTGGAAGTGATTTCGGGTGAGGCAACTGATCCTAAAATAGCCCAAACGACCTTTGATTTGGCGGTCAAATTGGGTAAAAAAGCGGTGATGGCAAAAGATTCGCCTGGCTTTATTGTCAATCGAGTCGCTCGTAATTTTTATGTAGAATCTTTGAATACGTTAGAGGAACAAGTCGCTGATTTTGAAACGATTGATGCCTTAATGGAGAACAATGGCTTTCGCATGGGTCCGTTTCGATTGATGGATTTAATCGGTATCAACACGAATTTTGCCGTTACGAAATCTATGTATAATTCCTTTTTTCAACCGCCTAAATTTCGCCCAAGTCGTATCCAACAACAAAAGGTGCATGCAGGACATTGGGGGAAGAAAACGGGTAAGGGATTTTATGATTATGAGGTGGGTTAGTTTTTGTGGTTTAAGTAGTTTTTAGAATTTGGTGCTGTAGTTTTATATTTTTATTTTTGAGAACAAAGAACCTATAACTAAGCACTAAGAAATTTGATATTTATCGGGAAAATTCATATTTTTAAAATATTCCTTATTTAAATTCAATCTTAGATGCAAACAGCCGATCAATTTATCATAGACAATCTTAAAGAGTTTTTAGCTGACTCCGATGTGGAAACAACCATTAAGAGCTTGCGAAAAATAGCTAAAGATATTTCAATACGATTTTATGATGACATTATTTTGCTTTCATCAAGATATAATAGAGTCGTAAAACAGCAGCGAAGCGGATTAATAGAACACAATAATTTCAATATTGAAGTTAACAGAATCAGTTCCGCTCTTTTATCCTACATCAATGAAATCCCTCAACAGAATCAACGAGTAGCCGTACTGCATTTATTGAATTCTGGTACAAATGCTCAACAACCTTTCAATATAACGATACCCGATAATGCCTATCTTGAAAAGATTATCGGATTAGAAGAATTATTTCAAATCAACTGGATTGAAAAAGCACTTTTGGCTTCTAAAAGCGTTTGTAAAGTCGTCCGTCCAGATGGCGGTACTGGTACAGGATTTTTGCTCAATGGCAATTATTTATTGACCAATCAGCATGTTTTAGAGCATAAAGAAATGGCGGACAAAGCCAAAATCATTTTTAATTATGGGATTGATGCCCAAGAAACTGTACAACAAACAAGTGAATACCAATTAGACACTTCAACATTTTACACAAGTAAATTTAAAGAATTGGATTACACTTTGGTCAAAGTATTTAACAATAAAGATGTTCCCCTTTCCAATTGGGGCAATCTAACTTTAGACAATTTTTCAGTTCCCCAAAAAGACCATCGAGTCAATATCATTCAGCACCCAGACGGTGACTTTATGAAAATCGCTCTACCAGATAAAATTATAGGAAGTCTTAACCAGCATCTTTTTTATATCACAGACACAAAGAAAGGCTCAAGTGGTTCTCCCGTTTTCAATCAAGATTGGCAAGTGGTGGCTTTACACCATGCAGGTAAAACAGTACAAGATGGATTCATCATTAACGCACAGGGCGATAAAGCTCATTCTAATCGTGGAATTCTCATAAAAAACATCATTGAGGATGTAAAAAAACAATCCAATAATTCCATCATTTTAGCTTAAAAGGAACGCAACTTATCTCATTAAAATCGTCGAATTAGTATTACTATGATTTGGAGCGAAAGGTCAGTCCCTTCGTCGTTTCGTTTAGTCCTGCTATCCGTTCTTATGGCTGAGGAATAGGAATTTTATAGAGGTCAAACAACCACAAAAACCACTTAAACCACAAAAACTAAAAGAAGCCATACCACTCCTATCAGGGCTATTTTAAACGGTCTTTACCACTATCAAAAAATAAGCAAATCGTAAAAATTAAATATGCACAATTAACCACTCGTCACATGTCACCCGTCACTTCACATCACCATTCAAAATACAATAATTATGAACGAATTAACCATTACCGACGAAAAATTAAAAGAGCTTTTATCCAATGAAAACACCTTTGCCCCTATCCTAGAAAAATACTTTGAATTCTATCAAGACAAGCCTTTTTCTGGTGCATACCGACTCAAAAGAAATGTTGTCATTGTCGAATCTGAGCCAAAAACCAAATCACTTGATAATGAAAGCCTTAGTGATTTTAAAGGAAGTATTTTTCAGCAAGCCATTGACAAAGCCAATAGTGATGCAAGAGACAAAAGAGCCGACAAATACAACGCTGTCAAAAATAATCCTAATCGCATCAAAATCGTTTCAGAAGGAGATTCATGGTTTCAATATCCACGTTTTGAAATTAAAGACATCCAAATAAAAAAAGGCGTAAAAGACATCATTGACCATTTGATAGGAAATGACAAATTTGCCATTAAAAGCTTAGATGCTGCTGGCGATATTATTAGAAATATGTACCACCAAAGAGAGTATTTTCACATCATCAAAAGAGAAGAACCTGATTTCTTTTTAATAAGCGCAGGCGGCAATGACTTTTTTGAAGTATTTGCCCATATGCTCCAAAAAAATGAAAATCCACAGAATCTACCCCAATGGTTAGGTCCCAATTTTGAGACAGAAATCACCGTTCTCAAAAGCTACTATATTGCCTTATTAGAAGAGTTGGTCAAGGCTTTTCCAAAGCTCAAGATCATCCTTCACGGCTACGACTACATCCTTCCCAGAATAGACGGAAAGTGGATAGGAAAACCCATGATAAACGTAGAAATGAACCAAAGAGAAACAAGAATCAACCTGATTAAATACATTATGGACAAATTCAACGAAGCAATAGAAAGCATCGCCAACCACCCCAATTTAAAAGAACAAGTTCATTATTTGGACATCCGAGAAACCGTTCCACAAGTAAAGGCTATGTGGCATGATGAGATTCATCCCAATGACGCAGGCTTTCGCTTGGTTGCTGATAAATTCATCGCTAAAATTAATGAGTTGTATACTAGTTCTGTGGTGCTGTAGTTCTTGGTGCCGTTGTGCTGTGGTTTGTGGTTCTTGCTTGCAGTTCTATAGCGTTTATACCATTTAAAATAGCCTTGATAGAAGCGTTATAGCCCTTTTAGTTTTTGTGGTTTAAGCAGTTTAAGTGGTTATTCGGTTCTTTCCTTGATAGATTGCTGGGCTATAGTAGCGGATAGCGAGACCATGCTTTGCGACGAAGCTGCTGACCTTTCGCTCCTTATTTATTTTATTTGATTGCAATAACAATTCATTTTTGGATTCCTCCCCCTTCGCTCCCTCCAAAGGGGGATAAATGCTGCTATCTCTTTGGAGACGGAATGATTATAAACAAAGCATTTGAAAGCCAAATGAATTGCATCATTGAGCAGAATCAAAACGAAACTACAAAAACCACAGAAACTACAGAAACTACAAAAACTAATACCCATACTTCTCCTTCCACCAATACCGCAACCGTTCCCGCACCTTCTTCTCAGCTGGATTGTCGCTTGGGTCATATAATTTTGTATTTTTTAGGGCGTCGGGCAAATATTCTTGTGGGGCAAAATTGCCTGTTTTGTCGTGGGTATAATCGTAGTTTTTGCCGTAATTTAACTCTTTCATCAATTTGGTTGGAGCGTTTCGGAGGTGTAGTGGGACGGAGAGGTCGCCTGTTTTTTTGACCAAGGCCAATGCTTTGTCGATGGCGGCGTAGCTTGCGTTGCTTTTGGGGGAAGTCGCTAAGTAAATGGCGGTTTGGGATAGGATGATGCGGCTTTCTGGAAAACCGATTTTATTGACGGCATCAAAACAAGCATTTGCCAATAATAAAGCGTTGGGATTCGCATTGCCGATGTCTTCTGATGCCAAAATGAGCAGGCGTCGGGCGATGAATTTGGGGTCTTCTCCGCCTGCAATCATCCGAGCCATCCAGTACAATGCGCCATTGGGGTCGCTGCCTCTTATGGATTTGATAAAAGCCGAGATGATATCGTAGTGTTGTTCGCCTGTTTTGTCGTAACGAGCCGCATTGTATTTCATCATTTTCTCGACCAATGCATTGTCTATCACGCCATTTTTTGCTGCTTGGACTGCCAAATCCAGCAAATTGAGCAATTTTCGCACGTCGCCTCCCGAATAGCGCAACAAAGCGTCTGTTTCCTTCAATTCGATGGTTTTTTCCTTCAAAATTACGTCTGTTTCCAATGCTTGTTGGATGACTTTGAGCAGTTCTTCTTTGCTCAAATGCTCTAAAACGTAGACTTGGCAGCGAGACAATAAGGCAGGGATGACTTCAAAGGAAGGATTTTCGGTAGTTGCGCCTATCAAGGTAATGACGCCTTCCTCGACTGCGCCCAATAAAGCGTCTTGTTGGGCTTTGTTAAAACGGTGGATTTCGTCTATAAATAGCAGTACATGTCCGCCTTTTCGCCCCATTTGAATGGCTGCCCGTACATCTTTGACGCCCGCACTGATGGCACTCAATTGTATAAAAGGGGCTTTCACTTTTCGAGCGATGATTTTGGCTAAAGTCGTTTTTCCCACGCCTGGCGGTCCCCACAAAATCAAGGAAGGGCAGTCTCCCGTCTCCAACAATTGAAACAATAATTCGCCCTCCCCGACCAAATGCGTCTGCCCGATGTAGGTTTCGAGATTTTCGGGGCGCATTCGTTCTGCGAGGGGTTTGTGTGTGGTTTTCATAGATTTTTTTTAGGAGCGAAAGGTTTGTTGCTTCGTCGTAGCAGAAAGGCCTGCTATCCGTTCTTATGGCAAAGATAACAACCTATTTGTTAAGGTAAAGCAACCACTTAAACCACAAAAACGATTTAAACCACAAAAACGAAAGATAGCCATACCACTACTATCAGGGCTATTTGGGAAGGTTTCAACGGCTATCACACTGATTCTAAAGGATTTGCATGAAAAAGCATGTTTGGTATTGACTCCAAACATGCTTTAATTTTTTATTATTTGTTCTTATGCTAATCCAGAGTTAAAATGCGTCTATATCGGTAAATGAAAGCCATCTTATAGATGTCGTCCATTTGCTTACCTATTTTGAATGGTTTACTAGTTTATAGCAGTCCTATCTGAAAATAGAAAAAGTGTATCTCACGCAAAGGTCGCAGAGTTTTTCGCAAAGGTCGCAAAGAGATTGGTTTCTGTTGAGCTTTGCGGTCTTTGCGTCAAAATTCTTTGCGGTCTTTGCGTGAAAGAAAATTCCTGAACTGAATTAGGATTGCTATAGTTAAGATTTCATAAGTACACATTCCTAAAAAGGACAGTTGTAAGATTATCACCTCTACCCATTTTCCATTGGCATAGCCAATTTTTCGCTGTATTCCGACTTCTTCATAGCCTAATTGTTTGTATTGAAATGTCTCTAAATTCCCTTCTAATACCAATTCATTGTTAAAATTCGTCTATATCGGTACAATGTTGCCCCACCTGAATTTTGGCAATGAGGTGTTTGTATTGGAGGGCTTTACAATGCGATATGACGTGTTTCTTTGAGAATACATCAAAATCCTTGTTGAAGGTGGATATCGTCTAAATAAATGGATATTTCGACTGTGTAGTGATAACGTTGTCTATCGTTGTCTATCGCTGTATTTCTTCATTGTCTTTTAGGTATAGTTTCTTTGGGGATTTGAGTAGGGATAACCTTCTATCAGCGTTCTGTCCTTTTAAAATAGACCTGATAGTAGTGTTATAGCTTACAAAGTGCTGTGGTTCTTGGTGCTGTAGTTCTTGGTTTGGTTCATTTGTGCTTTGTGGTTCTTATTGTAAGCTATAGTAGCGGATAGCAGGCCTTTCCGCTTGCGACGAAGCTATATACCGTTCTCTCCTTAATTCAATAGAAAGCCCTTAAACAAAAATAAGGATTATTTCTGTTTAAGGGCTTTTGTAAAACAAAGAAAGCGACTACCTCACAAGGAGGCAGCCGCTTTTTCTTTTTCATCCTAACAATTGTTAGGGCTTATCTTATCAGTGTTGATTACTCTTTGATAAATCGAGTGATCGCTACGTCAGTATCTTTCTGTACAGAAAGTAAGTAAGTACCAGCTGCATAGCCTCTGATGTCTAATTGGATGGTATTAACACCCTCAGTAGTTTCTGATTTGAACTCATTAACGATTTTACCAGTAACGTCCATTACAACGATAGTTGCGTTGGTAACGTTGATTGATTCGAAGTTAATGTTTACAACATCAGATGATGGAACTGGTGCAACCGTTACAGTGAAGTCTCCAGCTCTTCTTTCGAGAGCGATAACTTGTGAAGCGATTTCAGTTTTGCCATCAATATCAGTAGCTAATAATCTGTAGTAGCTGATTCCGATTGGAGCCAATGCATCTAATAGGTCGTAGTCTTGAGCAACATTGCTGTTACCTTTGCTATCAACATCACCAATAGCGGTAAAGTTAATACCATCTAAACTACGCTCAACAGTGAAGAAGTCATTGTCTTGCTCAGAAGCAGTGATCCAGAATAACTCATTGCCAGTAGTTAATACTCTACCATCAAACGTTAATAACTCAATTGCAGTTTTAACACAAGAAATGTTATCATCAGCATAAGTCATTATGTTTTCAGCATCAGTTAAAGTTCTGATTTCTACACAGTAAGAAGACTCTGCACCCATATCAGCCGGAGCTGTTACAGTGATTGGTGCAATGAATCCTTCCTCATCAATAGTTACATCTGTCCAACCTTCCTCACCGCAGAAACGGAATTGGTAAGTTTCATTAGCATTAATCAAGTTCAAGAAGACGGTGAAAGTACCCTCTTCGCTATTACACTCGATTTCTGTTAATACCTCGAACATTTCAAGAGGACAATCAACAACGATGAATACAGTAGCAGGAGACTCATTTCCTGCTGCATCAACAGCAGTATAAGTGAATGAGTCAGTACCACAGAATCCAGTTGGTGGTGTGTAAGTGAATGTACAATCAGCATTTAAGGCAACTAAGCCGCCATTAACACCTTGAGAGTAATCAGTTGTTACACAAATCGCACCAGGATCGTTAGCAGTAACATCAATGATGATAGCTTGGTTCATATCCGTAGTTACTTGATCGTCGATACCTGCGAATGGCTCAGGAGCATCAACTGTTCCTTCTTCAGAACATCCACCCTCACTTGAGAAGTCATAAGCTAAATCAGTACCTAATTCCTCAGTTACTACATAAATACTACCAGAGAACTCAGTTCCATTGTAGCTGTACTCACCAGAACCACCAGAGATTGTGAATGTTACCATATAAGTACCACCAATTTGGTCTTCCGCAGTGATTTCGAAACTAACAGCGATTGGCTCGTAGTTAGTTAATCCGAATTCAGCAGGATCGCTTTCGCAACCAGCAGGTGTTACGTAGATAACTCCGTAAGTAGTGCTTGTTCCAGCAGGAACTGTAGCATCTAATACAGGAACATCAGTAGTAGTAGACTCACCTTCAGCACTTGTCCATACATAAGTAGCGCCATCAGGGCCACCTGTTACAGTCATAGTGAAGTTTTCGTCATCACATTGAACTAAGTCACCACCAACTAAGTCAGCGTCAGCAGATTCAACAGTCCAAGTAACTTCTGCACGTTCGCCTTCACAATCGGAAAGGTTCGTGTAGCTTACCCATACAGTAGTATCTTGATCAAGTACTCCAGGAGACCAAGCTAAGCTTTGTCCGAGGTTACCTTTAACGATTTGGTCATCATCAGTTGGGCTAGCCCATACAATTACTACATCGAATGCAGCTGTTGGGATAACGATTTCTGGTGCAACTTGACCAGCACAAGCAACTTGATCTTCAACATCAGGTTTCGTAGGATTAGTGAATACATTAACTACTTTAGTTACTTCTTCACCACAACTTCCTTCGATTTCGTAAGTGATAGCGAAGCTACCGCTTGAAGCACCTTCAAGGTCGTAAGTAAATAAGTAACATCCATCTTCAGTAGCTGTTGGTGTTACAGACCCGTTAGCACAAGCCCAAGTACCACCTTCAACATTTGGAGTTAAGCAAATCTCATCATCTTCACAGAAGAAGAATTGACCAGTAGAAGTTGTGAATTCTAACTCAACATTGTCACCTAATACAGCTACAGAGTTCGTAACGCTTGCGCTACAGTCTCCACCGTCAATAGTGTGTGTAATGTTGTAGATTCCAGAACCTTGAGAAGGATCAAATGATGTAATCACGTTGCCATTGTCGTCTGTGAATGTTCCAGAACCAACTAATGCGAATGATGCATCGTCAGCACACATAGAACTTGGTACAAAGAATGAAGCATCTGGTGCATCTGTAATGATTACATTAACAGTACCACTTGTTGCACAATCTCCTTGACCAACAGTGTAAGTTACAATACTTCCGAATCCACCTAAGTCATTAGTATCTAAATACCATTCGTTAGTTCCGTCAGCATCTAAGTCACCGTATTCAACTTGGAATCCAGTCCACTCACCACCTTCAGTAGCTCCACCTAAAATTGAAGACAATTCTAAGATAGTACCCTCACAAAGAGTAGTTGATGCAGCTAAACCATCAAGGTTTGGAGTGTCATAAACTTCAACTGTAGCAGTTGCAGAACAACCTTCAGCAGATGTAGCAGTTACAGTGTAAGTTCCAGCCGTAGCAGGATCTAAGCTTGTAGCAGCTTCACCGTTTACAGTATAACCATCACCTAAAGTAATTGCATCAGTACCAGAACAAAGTTCAGTTGGTAAGAAGCTTACATCAGGAGTAGCATTAACTGTAACAGTCATTTCAGCACTTGCATCAGTACAAGCATCACCTTCAGCTCCTACATAGTAAGTTACAACTGTAGTTCCTACTGTTGGGATGAATGATCCAGGAACAGGAATACCGTTCGCTGTGAAAGTTCCACCACCAGTAGTATTTTCACTCAAGAATGATAACAAGTTCAATTCTTCAATATCTGCTTCACATAATGTCACATTGTCTCCAGTGAATTCTGCAATAGCTTCTCTCACTACATAGAATGGAGTCGTTGTTGTTTCAGAACAGTCACCGTTAGTAACAGTGTGTGTGATGTAGTATAATCCGTCTAAGTTGTCACCTAATGCATACGTAATAGTGTCACCACTCATAACAGCACCAGATGCTGGATCTAATAAATCAACAGTACCATCATTAGTGATGATTAATTGAGATGTAGTTCCATTAGAAGTATTTGGTACAATTACTAAGTCAGCACCTGCACAGATTGCTGGGCTTGCATTAATCTCAAATTCTGAATCAACACCATCATAGATAGTGATAGTTACATTATCAGAAGCTGCTGGGCAAGGGCCATTAGCAGGAATTGTATATGTTACATCAATATCAACAAAGTCAGCACCACCGAAGTCAATGTTGTTCAAGCTCAATAATGTACCACTGAAGATAGCTACACCAGCAGCTTGTGCTTCAGGATTAATTGAGAATATACCACCTGCTTCAGTTGCTGGAGTATAAAGAGACTCTAAGAAGAAGATACTTAAACCGCCGCAGATTGGATCAACAACGTCTAAGATGTCTACAACAGAAGGAGCAGTGATTTCGATAGTCTCACAAGCTGTAGCATTACATCCACTACCTGTTGGGCTATTATCAGTACACTGTTCAGTTGTATAACAAATTTCTAATGTAGTATCTATTGTACTTGCAACATTCAAGTTGAATGCTCCATTTTCTACATCTAAAGTAGCAAAGTCAGAATTAGACTCACCATTAATAGTGAAGTATCCTGGTACTTCTAACCAACTTGCACATACATCTAAAGTAGTGTAGTAGAATGCTGAGTTAGATTGTAAGTTGAATGTGAATCCACCAGTAGTACAAGTTAATGCGTCTTCTAATGCATCCAATCCGCCGTACAATGCAGCGATTTCATCTAAGTTCAAGGTATCCGTGAAGTAAGGACCGAATTCAAATACAGTCGTTATATCACTTGTTAAGACAACACCACCTGGGCCAGTTACAGAGTACTCATCGTAAGCAGCAGGTACCAAAGCAGTAGGCTGGTAAGAGATGATTACAGTAAGGTCAGTTAAAACAGATAATGGAGTCAAGTTAAATCCTTGCGTAGCTAAGTTAGAAGTCAATGAAGTTCCTGTTGGAGCGAACTCTAACGTATCAGAAATCATTGCATCACAAACATCTCTTAAAACAGGACCGTTAGCTGGAATTAATGGATAAGTTTCATCAAATCCACAAACAGGGCTATCAGTTCCAATTTCAAATGAAGGATCTACAATTTCGTTAATGATGATTGAGAAATCAACAGCAGCGAAACAGCCAGTTCCAGCTAAATCGCCGTTACCAACAGTGTATGTGTAAACATATGTGGTTGGTCCTTCTAGACCACCAACCTCAATAGGCTCTTCAATTACATTACCTTCTGAATCAGTCCAAACACCACCTGGCGTAGAACCCATTAAGACACTATTTAAATCAACAGTAGTCTCTTCTAATTGACAGAAAGACATGCTCATTGGATTAACACCCACAGTAACTGCTTCATCGACGATAATTGTTTGAGTTGAGCTTTCAACACAAGTAAATCCGTAAGAAACAGTGTGTGTGATAGTATATGTTCCAGCTTCTGTTACAGCTAAGATATTGTTGCTAACTGAAGCACCTGTTGGCCCTTCGATAGTCCACTCACTTCTGTAATCAGTAGCAGGATTCAATGGCCATCCTGAAGTTATTTCAAACAAGTCAATACAAAGATTACCTGTAGGAACTTCAAAACTTGGATCTGGAGCATCTTGAACTTCGATAGAAGTTGTGAATGATTGTGTACATCCAACTGGCGTAGAAACAGTGTAAGTGATTGTGTGTACTCCTGCTCCTGCTGTTGCAGGGTAGAAAGTATTACCAATAACACCTGTACCACTGAAGTCACCACCAGAAGTAGATTCACTCTCTAAGTATTGAGTTAAATCAACTGGAATATCTTCAGAACATACTTCATTGTTCCACGGCTCATTTAAAATATCAGCCCAAGCAGCAGTTGGATTAGCATATACAAATACGTAGTATACTGCACTTCCACCACAAGGCTCTGGCGTTGTGTGAATCAAGCTGTACAATCCTTCTGGAGCAGAAGCATCAATACTAAATCCGCTTGTAGCATCTCCTGTTAAGTAAGAAGCCAATGTACCTGCAACAGAACCGAAGTTACCATTTGGTACGATACTGATGTCACCACCAGCACAAGCAGTTTCTTGAACAGTCGCACTTGGATCGTTGTATGGAGTGATTGTTAATGTTGCAGAAGCAGTTGCCTGACATCCTGCCGCACCTACAGAGTAGTTGATAGTGTATGTTCCTGGAGCAAAGTCAAACTCATTACCAGAAATACTAGAACCATCAACAGCGAATGCTCCACCTGGCGTAGCATTAGCATCAACCATTCCTGTTAAGTTTACAATACCTTCACAAGCTGTCATATCAGCAACAGTAGCATCAGGATCAAGAACGATGATTACATCTCTACTTACTTCATCAGTACACATAACACCATTTGTAGTGTTTGTTACTGTATGAACAATAGTATATAATCCGTTTAAGCCTGCTGTAGTGAATGTTACAGTAGTACCTGTACCAGTTTGAAGGATAGAAGTACCATCCATCAATGTCCAAGCACCATCAGCACCGTTTGCAGTTAAATCATCTCCTGCACAAACAAATGGAGAACCATTCGTAGTGAAGAATGCATCTGGAGTAGGAACAACCGTTAATTCAGCGTCATCAGCATCATAACATTGTCCAGCAACTCCTACAGAGTAACCAATAGTGTATGTTCCAGGAATTAAGTCGAACTCATTACCTTGAATTGTGTTACCATTAACAGTGAAGTTTCCACCACCATAAGCATTAACATCAACCATTGTAGTAAGATTAACAACACCTGCACATACTGTCAAGTCATTGATAGTAGCATCAGGCTCGCCAATTACATATACATCTTTAGTATCTGCAACTTCACAAAGACCGTTTGTTCCATAAACAGTTACTGTATATAAGCCATCCCAGGTTGGGTCAGCAGCAGTATCTGGAGTTAATGGTAAAGTCCAAGTAGCACCATCATCAGTAGTAACTAAATCAACAGAAACTGAATTAGTAATTGTTACACTATCTACACTGATTGAACTTGTATCAACAGATACACTTAAATCATCACCAGCACAGATAAATGGACTTGCATTAGTAGTAAATAATACTTCAGGAGTAATATAAACTCTAATAGTTTTAGAACCAGTTTCTGGTCCACAGTATCCTTCACCAGCTAATACACCGTAGTTGGCTTCAGTTGCTGTATAGAATACATCAACATCAACAAAACTTACATCAGGAGCAGTAGCATCTGTAACAATAGAACTTATATCTAACAGTGTATTTCCTGCGCCATCTATTTCCAAGACACCTATGTTTGATGTCCAAGAACCACCAGTAGTGATACCATAGTCACATCCTTCACCAGCTGTATCAGCGAATAAGTTATCTAAAGCATAGTGAGAGAACAATGCATCTGGGCAAAGCTCAACAATTTCGTCACCTATATCAACATTGATAGCTGGATGTACATTAACATCTTGGATATATAAGTTGAAATCATCACCACAAGTGATGCATTCAAATACAGTATCAATGATAGAAATTGGTTGTGGGAAGTTTGCTAAGTCTACACAGTTTCCATCAGCATCAACAATTTGAGTAGCGAAAGAAACATCACAAGTAGCAGCATCTGTTATTAAGAATCCGTCTGGTAATAAATTACCATCACCGTCATAAGCACCAACAGCGTTCTTCTTAACTTCAAACTCAACATATACTTGTAACTCAATGCTCACTGGAGCAGAACGAGTAATTAAGTAGTATTTGAATGTTTGAGCCTCACAAGAAGCAAAGATACTATCTAAAGCAGCTTGACCATCACCATAAGCAGCATCATAAGCAGCTAAGATTGTTGGGAAATCTAATACTGCATTACCAGTACCATATGTTGTACCATCAGCAGCGACACCAAATACTTGGTCAGCGTTAGAACCGATTGCTGGATTTTCTAATGCTACTAATACTGTTCCGTCAGGACCAGCAACGTAGATAGAATCCCAGTCACCATTTGTTTGGATATCTCCAGTAAATGGATCAGGTATTGGTAAGTAGTTATAAACCATTTCCATATCTAATACTCGACCACGAGTACCACAGAAGTAGTTTTCAACAGCTACTAAACAAACTGAAGTATCACCTCTGTTTGGATCATTAGGATTGATAACTGTTCCATTTGTAGCATTAATTGGGTTTGTTTGTGCACCACTGAAAATAATTGTATCTAATGGATTACCAAACTCAAATGCTAAGTCAAATGGAGCTGTATCGTCATCTGCACAAATATCATCAGGAACACCTGTGAAAGCAGGATTCCATTTTACACCTCTTATGTTGAATGAAATTTGAGCAGTATCGTTACATAATGGGTTACATCCTTCTACTGAGTAGTTAAAGATAACTACCGTATTAGAATCTAAATCACCAAGATTAACAACACTAATGCCATCCCAGTAAAGGTCAGCTTCAGCAGTTGGAGGAGAAACTTGAGATAACTCGAAGTTACCACCTTCAGTAGCATCTGATAATAAGTCTAATAAGTCTATATCAACACCAAATCCTTCACAAATATCTTCTGAATTATCTTGACCTGCGGTTACATAACCACAAACCTCAACTTCAGCAGTTGTTGTTACTTGACAAGATTGCTCACCTACAGTGTAGCTTACTGTATAAATTCCTGGCATTCCACCACTTACTATAAGTGATTGGCTATTACTTCCAGTTGCCATAACACCACCAGCAGCATTTAATAATGTAAATACTCCAATTTCGTTACACACTGGAGTTGTTGCAGCTAATGGAGAGATTACGAATTCACCAGGAGCAGACATACAAACTACAGGAGCGACATCAAATTCGCCAGTAGGTTTTGGTACGATATTAATAGTTAAAATATCATTTGCAATACAAGCACCTTGATCTATTGGGTTACCGTCTACCATATATTGGATGTAAACTGTACTTGTTGCTAATCCTAGTGGATCAACAGTGTTTCCGTTTAACCAAGTCGGTTGAGGGTTAATAACAACACCACTTTCATCAACTGCAACAAATGAGCTATTGCCATTTACAGTAGAGTTGATTTGTAAGTATTGTGTTAAATCAATAGTACCATTTTCTTCACAAACTTTATCTAATACACTTGGGTTGAACTCAGCAATAGCTGGCTCTGTAACGATGATATCTATACAGAAGTCATCTGCACACTCACCTCCCATTGTAGCCACAGAGTGACAAAGTGTATATAATCCAGCTTGTGTTGTTGTTGGAATATCATAAGAGATAACAGCACCACTAACGCTCATTGTTACAGTACCTGCAGTCAATAAGTCAGTAGAAGAACCATTAGTTAATGTTAATGAAGTTGTTACGCTTGCATCTTCAACAGAGTAAACTTCTAATGTTTGACCAGCACAAATAGATGGACTTGCATTAGTTGTGAAAGAAGCATCAAGGTCTTCAACCACAGTAATTGTTAAAGTAGCAGCAGCAAAACCGCAATCTCCACCAGGAACACCAACTGTATAAGTTACAGTTTCAACACCTGCAGCAGTAAGCTCATAGATATTGCTACCTGTAGAGTAAGTACCACCAGCTGTTGATTGTGGGCTTAAGTAATCGTTTAATGAAATACTTCCTTCACTTAAACAAACTGTAACATTATCTGGAGTGAAAGCAGCAAAGGCATCATCAATAATCAAGATTTCTTGTTCTTGAGAATCAGTACACTCACCGTCTGTTACTGAATAAACAATTGTGAATAAGCCTGTTGTATCAGAAGGAATAGAACCTGCTGAACCAAATGCATCAACAAAAGAACCAGCCCAAACGCCACCTGCATCAACAGTTGTAGCATCTGCTAAGTCAAATGTACTACCTGCACATAAGTTTTCAGCATAAGTAAAGCTTGCATCAGGACCAGGAGTAACAGTAACTGTAATAGTCGTGTTATCATAACATTGTCCTTCAATGCCTACATTGTAAGTAAAAGTTGT
>Ga0209186_1000341_pt1 | contig 38525 bp, 39 predicted proteins | sample SidtaG_FD_187426 | JGI IMG/M metagenome (GOLD analysis project Ga0209186, IMG submission 187426) | Marine algal microbial communities from Sidmouth, United Kingdom - Sidmouth_Male2 metaG (SPAdes) (version 2) | ecosystem: Host-associated > Algae > Red algae > Unclassified | place: Sidmouth...
GGAAAACAGAAGAACGCACAGTAGCCACACGCCTCTGCGGTCAATCCTGGAACCATCGGCGAGGCGACCACGAGCAGCCGTCAGCAGCGCCCGCTGTTAGACATCCCGCAATCTGTTGCATGCGAGTCGGATCATCATCCCGGCAACGATGACAGGTGCATAGGGAAATTGTATTCGAAACCCCATGGACCACCTTGTGCAAAAGACACATCAAATCGATAGAACACACAACAAGATCCCGTTCGTATCAAACGTAGCACACAGCTGCTCATCAAACCGGACTGCACACACAGAGAACAGACAGAAGAATAACAATTACACGGTCAGACAGAATTCCGCTCGCTGATGGTCAGATCACCAGGCAAATACGTGCACATCTAGATATGAGCACAAATGCAGGCTTGCCGCCCGTAGCCCCACAGCACTGTGCAAGCTGGTGGGGGGATGATGACTGCGCCGCTGCTGCCGCCATGGATCTGACGAAACCAGCCACTGCTGCACTTGCGGCTCAGGCCCCGCACCGTGGCAGATGTCCTCGGGATACCTAAGCGCAGAGAGGGCGTGTACTCCTGCCACAGTTAGGCGTGTGGCCCCGCCCCGGGACATTTGTCGGAGTGAAGCCCGGGTGTCGGGGGGGTTGCGGGGTGCGCTGTGCCGGCTGAGGGTGGGCGGCGGCGCCGATTTGGCCGCGGTGTCGGCGCCTTCCGCCACCGTCCCCATCTCGGCGCTGGCCGCCGGCGCCGCCCCGTCCTCCACCACCAAGCTGGCGTTGCTACCCCCGACGTGGGAGGGGGGGGAGCTGGTGCTTGCGCCGTTGGGCGTGTGACCCCGCCCCGCGGCGTGTGTCGGCGTGGTGGCTGGGTGCGGGGGGGGTTGCGGGGTGCGCTGTGCCGGCTGTGGGCGGGCGGCGGCGCCGATTTTGCCGCGGTGTCGGCGTCCCCCGCCACCATCACCATGTCGGCGCTGGCCGCCGGCGCCGCCCCGTCCTCCACCACCAGGCTGGCGTTGCTGCCCCCGACGTGAGGGAGGGGGGAGCTGGTGCTGGCGCCGTTGGGCGTGTGGCCCCGCCCCGCGGCGTGTGTCGGCGTGGTGGCTGGGTGCGGGGCGTGTCGCGGGGTGCGCTGTGCCGGCTGTGGGCGGGCGTCGACGCCGTTTTGCCGCGGCGTTGGCGTCCGCCGCCTCCGGTACCATGTCGGCGGTGGCCGCTGGTGTCGCGCCGTCTTCCATCACCCAGTTGGTGTCGTCTCGGTCTCGGCCGACGGGGAGGTCACGGTGTCGCGAATGTTTAGACGGCTGGCTGTTCTGCGTTCATTGCTGGACCGTCCTGGTCATCGCAGAGGAGATGCTGCTGCTGCGGGAGCTTTCATCCTTTGGTCACATGTCAATGTGCTCTTGTTTTGTTTTTTTTCAGGCCGCGCCTTATCCTTCTGTCACATGTCAACGTGGGCTTTGCGTTGTTCTTGTCAGGCCGCGCCTCTTGAACTCAGATCAGAAACGCAGATCATCCGATGGCATGTGACATATGCTTGGACAGTACGGGACGGTGATTGCCCGCCGCCGTTTGTGAGCAGACACCAAACCTTCGACTGGTTTGTCGCATACACCGCATCAGCCTGCACCTGTTCATATTGTTCAACCCAGCGCGCAACCTCGCAGATTTCATCACAGCAGCATTATCAACATGCTTCGAGGAAACATACGGACACAAAGAACAGCAGCGTAACTGCCCTACAAAATCTGCACTCTACTCAACGTCGCTAGGCGACGATGACTCGCCACTACTCCACTCGTCTACGTCAGCACACCCCCCCTCCCCTTCCGGCTTGAACGAGTTCATGCGGTCGCGGAACGCCTTGGCTTGCGCTCTCGTCATAGTTGGCACCGCAGAGCTCTGCTTGGGTACCATCTCCATGTTGGCTGCCACCAACGACTCTCTCCACCGACAGAGATGAGCGCTCCTCGCTCACAAGTCGCCCTGTAAACGAAAACGCCCGCTCACACGATGAAGAAGACCCAACCGCACCAAAGAAAGATCCAGCCAAAACATGAAGAGACGGGAACTGCTGACGGTGCCGAACCCAAAAAAGAAGGGGGGACTCTCATTCTGCCGTCTCAGAGAGCCGCAAGAAAGCAACAAGCTCCATGCGGGCGTGAGATGCGGGCGATCGGGGGCGCGTCGCCGACGACGTGCTTGACGTTGCACCGCGTCCCCGTCCCCAGTGCGTCAAAGAGGAGCGTGCCTCCATGCGCGCCTCGGACGGACGCCGGGAGGAACAACCGCTGCCACCGGCGAGGCCGGGAGTGGGCTACATTGCCGGCGCTCCCGGCGCCTCAACGGGCTTGTCGCACATGTGCGCGACCGCCTCCGCTGCATCCTTGTTGGGGTCGTCCACTTCCAGCCATGCCGCTACGTCCTTCCGCATTCGGGCACCGCCAGGGGTCAGATAAACCGAGCACAGCACGGCCTTGTTCTTCAGCCAATTCTTGGAGTTGTCGACGGTGTTAAAGAACAGGCGGTCCATCTCGTCCCGCAGCTCGTAGACGGCAGTCCGTGCTTCATCGTCTAGGCACTCTTGGCCCGGCATCTCTTCCACCCACGTCAAGACGCAGGGGTAGAGCCGCCCGTCAATCTCAATGACGGCATCGTCGCGGTAGTCGCCGATATACTTCTCGATGGCCGCAGAGCCAACAGCGAGCGGTAGCTCTGGGAATACGGGCACGTTCAGAGTGTCCTCCAGCATCGTCTTTCGGAGGGCGACTACGAGAAAGAAAATCTCCGCCAGGGTGGCCGCCGTCTTGTCGCTGGCCTTGGTAACCTCAAAAGCGGGAGAGAGCACGGCAATCAGCTGCCGAAGCACGTCCCAGTCGCGGTTGAGCAACTTGCGCTTCCGCTGGTCGGCTGTCAGTGTCGTGGACCGGAAGAAAACCGACATACGCGGCCACATGGTGTACAAGCGGCACAGCGCCAGGTACGTCGACCCCCAACGCGTGATCACGTTTTGCGTCAGGTTGCGAGACGCCACGTCTTCGGGCACAACGATCTGCGACAGTGCCAATGCCTCCACAGGGGAGTGCTCAAAAAAGCGGATGGTGGCGCGCGCACGCCCCAGGAACTCCCGTGCCGCCGTGTTGCGGCAGCTCTTCCGCGCATGCCCGGCGCGGCCGCCCAAGAGAACGATGCGGGATGCCCGCTGTGCGGCCGTCTCACCGGAACCATCCACAGCGTGTCTAACGGCGTTGTGGATCGCGTGGGCTGCACAGGGCACCCAGGCACCCGAGAATTCAATCATTTCCTGCCGTACATTGGATCCCGAGTCGGTCGTCGCCGACAAGACGTCCTGCAGCTCCACACCGAAAAAAGAAAGCCGGTTAACGACCCACTAGCCGATGTTCTTGTAGTTGTGCCTCCCCGAGCACCGCAATACGCCGAGGGAAAGTTCCCGCACTGTCCCCGCTTCCAAGTCCGTAAGTCGTACAACGAGGGAGCCGTAGCTTCGGTGCGAGTGTTCCTCAGTCCAGAGGTCCGTGACCACGTGGCAGAACGGCGCGCCCGCGTACGCTTCCTTTGCAGCCGAGATGACCGCCCGGAGACCGTCCGACACAAACGAGGCGAGCTCCGTGAGAAGATGCGCCACTGTGTCCAGCGCCGGGGGCGAGTACTGCGACTTGAGTCCGTCCAGGAAGAGACGGACGTACATGTTCTGGCCAAACGCATGTGGCGACCGCGTCATGACCTGCATCTGCACAAAGCGGAGGTGGTGCTCCTGCCGCGCCATCGGCTGCATGAACCGGCGAATCGTCCGGTTGGCGGCCACAACGCGGGTCCGGTTCCCGCCCTGCGCGTTCTTGGCAAGATACAGCGCGGCTTGTAGATGGTCGGCACGGCGGCAGGGCGAGGCCTTGCCCTTGGCTGTCCCCTCCATGTGCTTGGTGCCATTGCTATGGGCCCCTGCTTTGAGGAACAGGAACTTGTCTGCGCCCGTCAGGGCGCACACACGGCATCGTCCAAGAACGTCGCCGGCCGCGGCAGCGTCCGTGTTGAGCTCGTAAACGTCCAATAGTCCCCAAAGAGGCGATCTCGTGTCAGCCTGCGCCTCGAAAGCAGGTGCCAGCTGCCAGCCCTCGCCCTTGTGCATGACTGACGGCATGGGCGTGACCATCACGACGTCACGTGTGATTCCGACGACATCACGGACAAAGTTCGTGAAGTCGGTGGCAGCAGGTACTGAGCCAATGCCCGTGCTGAGAGGGCGCTTGCGCCGCCCCGTACCAGCCGTATCGAAGTCATTGGCACCGTCCGAGTCAGAGCCACTGGATGGTGAGGGCGGGGATGGAGTGGGGGGTGGGGAGTCTTCCATAGAGGATGGCATTGTCGACGACGAGTGACTCGGGGGAAAGTGGCTAAGAAAGACGAACAGAAGGCGCCGGCCGACAGCGAAGATGGTCGAGTCGCTCTGGGAACGCATATCGGCTGCGCTTGGAGTGCGCTTCTTCAACTTTTAATGCACGTTTGCAGCGGCGACGCGCTGTGCAGTCCATCGTTCTTCGCTTTGCCCCCGGGGCGTCTCTGCCAGCTTCTTGCAGCGGCCGTTGCAGGACATCTGGAAACGCCACATGCCTTGCTGCGACCGTCTGGCTGTCTGCCATCCACGTATGAGCTCTTGTCGCGATCGGGTTAGCATACTCGTCGCCGCGTCCAGTCAGCTAAAGCACGGCGTCTCGAGATGGTCAGCTGGCAACAGCGCAATGTCTCTCCGGAGGGATCTGGCGGATTGCACGTTGTTCACCATGTGCCATTCTCCGTTCAGCCGCGCTGAATCAAGCTTAAAGAGTCTGCGGCTGACACTTGGACTGGAAGCCACGGTCAAGCGCCTGATGCAGCTCCTCTCGTGCCAGAATACCGTCACGGACTGATTATATGGCCATATTGGATCTAAAGCGAGCCTGGTGCATGCTTGATGTCCCGCCGGGACGCATGGTCGCTCGGGTTCATGCTTTTGAGCGGCCTCGACTGTTTCCTTTCGCGACTCATGTCCTCGTTCCAGCGTATGCGCCGTCCCACTAATTCAAACTCTGTGCGCCGAGCAGGTCGCGCATCAGCTTTTGACATTTGCCCACGTGCCTGATGCAAGAGCTGTCCTGCAAATGATGGCATTCTAGAGAGACCAAGGTTGCATAGAGCTCCCTGTTACGACAGCTCCCCTGCACACTTCCAACCAGTTCTCTTTCGGGGCAGGTGGCTGCCAGGGGGTACCAAAGCTATGAGAAGCCGCTAAATAGGGACCGGAGAGCAACCTGCACGTCCCGCTAACTATCCCACTGTCCCCAGGCTGGAGATATTGATCAGGTACCATCGCGACCAGATGCCCAATGTTGGTCCTCAACGATGCCATAAAGCGTCTCGCAGGCGACGATATGGTACAATGCAAGAGGCCCCGGTGCTTCCTAGGGACTGTCTGTAGACCCATTCAGAGGACGGTTGCCATGCTATCGAGAGCTTTTTCTGTCGACTGCGGCCACTGGCACAATGAACATAGCTGCTTAGGCGTGTCTTCACTGGATACGGCAGACACTGGCGGCAGTGGCCTCTCCCGCACTGTCTGCATAAGTATACCATACTCACGCTGCCTTTTTCCAAAAGTATATTCTGACTGCCTCAATGGGGCTGTGAGTGTATTCCCGGACCCCGTGAAATCACCGAGTTAGGGTGGCCTCGTACTCGTACTCGCTAAAATACCTCATGGGAAAACACCCATAGCAGGGCCTGGTCACTTCCACCCGCCACGTATGGCCTGCAGTGCAGTACATCGTGCCTGCCGCCACATGAACTCCGTTGCGGTCGTGCTCCCGATGGCGGGGGGATAGGACTCCGTTCCCCTGGAACTTTGTCTGCACGGGGACGTACTCCGTGGACCGCGGAAGTAGTACCACCTTGCGGGTCAGACGTGCCTTGGCGTCCGCATCACTCGCGGCGCCGGTTCCAACGGGTCCGTCAGCCCGGGCGTAGGACACTGTTTGCCTCGACAGAGAATGCCCACTTTACATCCGTTTGGTAACTGGATGCAGCTCTTCGGTCCACATATACTCGGTACGTGGACGTCGGTCTAGTCGGCCCCCAGAAGTAAGGGGACCGACATGCCACGCACGACTCCGCATGTGACAGTCGTCGTGTAGGAGCCAACCCGCACGCGTATGTTCACCGTGCCCGTGATGGGGAGGAGTCCCCCATTCACGTCATAGAGTTTTGCGGCCGCCACGGCTGCGGGCGCCACCTTCACCTCCGGGGGCAGCAGCTCCTCTCGCACTAGAGAGGCGCCGGACCCCGTGTCCACGATAACGCGGAGGGCTAACTCACGCCCCGCGTCCATCCAGATGCGACTTGCAACGTGGTAGTTGGATCCCGTGAGGATGGCCACCACACTCCGGCGGTCCACCCCCGTCGGGAGCGGTGCTTCGCGGGGGCGTATCCCCTCGGGCCAGGACTTGATGCGAGTCAGCTTCGTGCTCGTGCCTTGTGGTGGGGCCACCAGCCGTCGCGGGGAGTTTCCGACGCCGGTGGCTACTCTTTTCCTCCTCCGACTCCGAGGAGGGCTCCGATCCTTGTGCCGGACCGGGGAGGAGTTCCCCCTTCTCAAGCAAGGTCAACTCGCCGCCGATTGAGCTTGCCTTGTCCTTGGTGTCGCATAAAACGCCGTGTCACCCCAGCCCACAGAAACAGATAGGGACACCTGCCCAGCTGAGGGAACCCGCCCGCACACCCTTGCTCTACTCTCGCCCGGTGACACGGTCACCTGGGAAACCACCCGAAGGCGCAAAGAGGGAGGAAAGAGGTGCGAACGCAGTTGGTGTTTTTGTGGGGAAGCCGGGCCACGGGCGCCCCGCTGTCCCCTTAAGCTATCCGAGCAAGCGGGCCCAAATGGCCCCGGATCCCACACAGGAGCCTCCCCATGGGGAGATTCGGGGATTCATACTAGTGGACCCCCCTACTGTCAAGCATACAATTTCCAGACGAATAAAGCAGAAACGGGCACGCAACCCACAAACAATCAAGTCAGTCGCAGTCAATCACCAGGTGTGTCGCCCAATCCGGGCCTGTCCCGCCTCGGCGCCCGTTCCGCGCGCACCCGGTGTCCAATCCGCCACCCGGCATGCCGACGTGCACCCGTTATGCGACATAGGTCCCTGCTCAACCTGGACCGTCCCGGTCCACGGCACGTTGGCAGGCGCCTGCTCCAGCGCGTGCCTCCGCCGCTCCTCACACGACACCATGAGGTCTGCCACCGGCATCGAGTCCAAGCGCTCCGAAGCTCCACCAGCGACGGGTGGCCGTACCCTGCGCGTACCGAGCGCGGGTGTTGATGGAGGGGGGGATTCGGTGCTCCGCGAGGACCGGCACGTGCGAGGGCGCGTCTCCACCACCATCGGAACACAGGAAGCGCCGCCGAGGGCTGCAAAACATCCCAGGGTGGAGCTGGTACCGGCGCGAGCACCGGCGCGTGCAGGCAGGGAGCGAGACCGAAGGAAAAACCCCTGTCTTGTCTTGTCCCCCGGCCGACATCTTGTGCCGCGAACACCGGCGGGAGCGGGGGCGTCGTCAGGTAGGAGCGAGGAGGGGGGGGAGAGTACCGGCGCGAGTGGGCGCGTATCCCCCCGTTTGTATTGTTACAATTGTGACCAACTTGGACCCCAAGGGTGGCGGGCATCCCCACGCTTGACTCGTTCTACTGGTGACCAGCTTATCCGCCGAGAGACGCGGAGACCCCCACCGGCCCGAGCATCCCACGCCCACAACTCATCCCCCAGAGGAAGTCCGGTTGCGGTGGCGACAGCGGGCACGCGGCTAAGGCGTACCTGCCCAAGGTCAAGGCGGACCAGGTGCAAGGCCAAGGTGTACCTGTCCAAGGTCAAGGCGTACAAGCTGCAAGGCCAAGGTGTTTTTGTCCAAGACCAAAGCAGCCCGGGCCAAGAGAAAGACCACACGGTCGATGGGCACCATGCGGTCGTCCCCTGCCGGAGGAGGATGCGTCTGCCGGAGACGGCAACAGCGGGGAGCGGGCCGAGGTTCCGGCAACTGGGCAATAACGGCCGGTGGTGTGATCCCGGGCGTGACCTTGCCGGCGTCGCGGTCCTCCGGTCCCGGCGGCGCGGGGATCCTGGCGCCGGCCTTGCCCGACGCGTCGCTATCGGGTGGTGTTGTCCACGCCTGTGACCCCGCCGGGCCACTGACGCTCCGCCATAACACCGGTCAAGTCCGGGCTCTTTACACGGCTTCTCGACGTGTCCTTGGTTCTTGTGCGGTCGGCCGGGCGCCCTGTTGGGCGGGTCACAAGTCGTCTCGGGCAGGTGGCGACCTTTTGTTGGGAGGAGGACGCCGCTTCACAACCAAGGTGAAGCCGGGAGAGGGGTGTCGCAGCCATCCTGGCCGCAATCCAAAGGCACCAGTGTGACCGAAATCCCGTGGAAGCAAGGTGCAATAGTTTATCACGAAGACGACCAGCGGTCGTCGTCCTTTTTTTGTCCCTCTTGTTGTCCGTCGTCGGCGGCTGTCGTCCTTCGCGATGCGGTTTGTCGATGATGACGCTTCTCTGGTCGCAACCTTGCCGGGGTTTGAACCCTGGTTCACCGGCGTCCAAAACGAACACCTTGACCACTTGTCTATAGCGTATTGGGTTATGTCGTTGCAATCGGTCGGTTGGCATTCCGCGCCACCTGCCTCACTGGTGCTCTTCGTTCTCCCACACCGGCACCGCCTTGTCGGGGTCCTGGGGGAGCAGCCCCTCGCGACGACTGTGCCGTTACACCGCGGAGCCGGCAGGCGCCTCGAGTGTTGCCAGGTATGGTCGTCGGGTCCATACCCAAACCAGCGGACCAGCAACCAGAGGACCCCCTCTTCGTCCCAGGTGTGGTCCACGAACCGCTCGAACACGAACTCGGACACACCAGGTTGAAGCGCGTCCGGGACCGCCACTTGAGGTTACTTGGGTCGGTTCGCGAGGTCCACCGGTCCCTCCGGCTCCACATGGTCGCTAACCCGGTAGGTCAGTCCGTCTTGGTCGATCAGGTAGGTTCCCCTGTCGGTCTCCAGCACCGCGTACGGTTCGGTCACCTTAGGGCCGAGCTTGTGCTTCCTGGCGTGGTCTCGCGGGTAAACCCAGTCACCTCTGGCCACCGGCACTCGGCGAGGGCGGACTTTATTGTCATAGTCCCGCTTTTACCGTGCTTGTGTCTTGGCAATCAAGTCCCGTACTTGGGAGAGCAAGGCCTTGAGCGACTCCAGGAACGCGTCCTTGGCCACGGCTACGGACTGGCTTGGGTCCGGTGTCATGCCGGCCGGCAGGCGTTCCAGGGAGAATTTGCTCAGGCGCCGCGGGGTGACCAAGTTCATGGGGGCCACGCCCGATATCCGGTGTGGCCGTGGGTTGACCGTCAGCGCCAACACGGAGACGAGATCGTCCCAGTTGTCCTGGTGGTCCTCGATGTAGTGCATGAACATGTCCAAGAGCGTCTTAATAAAGCGCTCGACTTAGTCATTAGTCTGCGGGTGGTACGTGGTCGTGTACAGGTTCCGGATGCCGATGACGTTGCACACACCCTGGAAGAACAGGGAGGCGAACTGGGGTCCGTTGTCCGTCAGTACTGTGTCCGGGGGCCCGTACACGGAAATCGAATCCCGGCAGAACGCCAACGAGACGTCCGTCGCGGTGATGCCAGCCGGGGGGACGGCTCGAACCAGCTTCGAGATCCGGTCGACGATGATAAGAAGGAAGACCTTTCCTGCCTTGGTCTCGGTCCGTGGGTTGAGGAGGTCCATGGACAGGCTCGCGAAGGGATCCGTCGCCGGGAAAAACTTTAGCATCGCCGTGCGTCGCTTTGGTGCGATCCTGCTCTGGGCACATGACGCACAGCTGGCCACCCAGTCATCCACGTCCGCGGCCATGGGCTCCCAGTAGTTGTGGCGCCTAATGGATGCGTACATCCGGTTACCCCAGGATGACCGGCGCGCACGACGTCGTGTTCCAACCGGAGGAGGTCCTGGCGCAGGGTAAACGGGACGCACACTTGGAGAACACCGTCCAAGGGGGCGACGCGCACGAGCAGCCCCTCCTTGACCGAAAAGCGCGAGTGCTCGTTCTGGTCCATCTTATCGTGTATCTCTTGGCACCGCTGGACATCCTTCTGCGCGGAAAGCATGAGCACGAGCGTGACCGGCTTTTCCTTGTCCAGCTCCCCGTAGTTCGGCGCAACCCAGCCACGGCAAGAGTCAGCCAGAGCAAGACCGGGCATTTTTTCCGGGATGACGGACCAATCCGGTGCCAGCGTCGGGAGACGCGACATGGCGTCTGCACAGTGGTGCTCCTTTCTTGGTCTGGTGCACACCTTGTACCAAAACTCAGACAATCGGCGGCGCCATCGAGCGACCCGCCCTTGTGCACTGTCCATGTTGAGCAGCCAGCGTAAACTATAATGGTCCGTCCGGATCAGGAAATGTTGTCCCCCCAGGTAGCGGCGGAAGAGAAAACAGGCCCAGACCACGGATAGGCATTCCTGGTCGGTCTTCGAGTAGTTCTGCTCGGCCGCGATGAGGCTCCGGCGGTAGTTTTTGCTGCAAGAGGGTACAGCCGACTTGGACAGCGCAGGCGTCTGTATCCAAGACGAAGAGACCCTCGCGACTGGGGAGCGCCAAGATCGGAGTCGACATCAGGCGCTCCTTCAGGTACTCGAAATCCGCCAGCTTGGCGTTGTCCAGCACAGGGAGCACGTGCAGGAGCTTCTTGCTGGTGAGCTTGGTCAGGGGCTTGGCAGTGTGCGCGTAATCGTTCATTAAACGCCAGTGCACGTTACACATGCCCAGGAAGCTCTTCAGCTCCGTCTGTTTGCGCGGGGGCAGTGCTTGCGCCAGGCTCTTGATATTCTTCTGGTTCACCAGCAGCTGGCCTGGACGGAAGACGTGCCCCAGGTACTCGAGTTCTTGCTGAAACAGGTTACACTTGAAGAGCTTAAGCGAGACACCGGCCTTCTCCAACAGTAGTAGGATTCCGCGGAGGTGCCGGATGTGATCGTCCACGGTTCGGGAGAAGACAATCACGTCGTCTAGGTACACCAGGCACGTTTGCCACCGAAAGCCAGAAAGGATGATGTCAAGCGCCCGTTGGAAGGAGGCTGGTGCGTTCACCCGACAAAACGGGAGCCGGAGAACCCGGAACAATCCCGCGTGAGACGTTAACGTCGTCTTGTCTCTGTCCTTGTCGGCCACAGGGATCTGCCAGTACCCGGTGTTACAGTTCAGGGTAGAGAACACCGTGGCGTCGCCGAGGGAGTCCAGGCAGTCGTCCATACTCGGGATCGGGTGGACATCCTTGACTGTGCGCTCGTTCAGCCGGCGGTAGTCCAGTCAAAACCGGAACTGGCCACCTGGCTTGGGCACGAAGACCACCGGGAAGGACTACTCGGAGTCCGCGGGCTCGATGACACCCAAGTCGGGCATTTTCTTGACCTGCTTCTCAATCTCTTGGCGACGGTGAGGTCCCGCCCGGTACGAAGCCGAGTACACAGGCTTGGCGTTTGGCTTTGGCTGGATTTGATGCGTGGTTGCCTTGAGCTCTCCCAGGTTCCCCGACCACATGCCCTTGAACTGCTCCAGGAGACCGTGTACCTTGCCATGGAGCTCCCCGGGAACGCCCGCCCAGTTCACCTCTGGCGTCTCCGGTTCCTTGGCGAGGGGCACAACCGTGGACGCCGGTGGACTCTCCGCCTTCGCCATGGTGGCTTCGTTTTCCGGCTCTGTCCGTGACGCGAGCTCCTGTTGGACGGCAAGAAGGTCCTTCTGGGAGAGGGGTCGCGCCTCGCCGGTGTACGGCTCTGCGACCCCCACGCGGGTGCCCTTGGAAACCGCCTTGGTCTTGCGACCCAGGTTGACCAGAAGGACACAGAAGGGCTCTTGCCGGCATACCTTCTTGTGATGCCCGTGGGCCAAGTGCAGCCCATGCTTGGCCAAGAACTCCGCCCGGCCCTTGATGAGACAGCTGCCAGTCGACCGAGTGACCACTTGGACCTTGGTCTGGACGCCGGGGGGAAGGACCGTTGCACCCGCTAGCGTCAGCTCATGCGGGCGGACCCGGGGCTTGGCCGGTGCCTTGTACTGCCGCCGCCTGGCACCCAGATGGTAGCCCAGGATGTCCGAGACAGCGCCCGTCGACCACTAGATCTTTCCGTCCTGGGTAAGAATGGCCTTCGTTTACTGGCGCTGGAAGTCACACCCGTTGATGAGCGGGACCGAGAGGCGCTTCACAACAAAAAACGGGAAATTCATAGGGGTCATGTACATGCAGGGTGAGGGGGAGTCGCGCGAGAGCCTTGAGAGCTTGCCCCGACGCATCCACGATCCAGGTGCGGGTAGGCGCATGCCACGCATGCGCGCGCCAACCCGGAGGGAGCAGGTCCTCGCTGACGACGCTTGGTCCGGCCCCTGTGTCCACCACCGCGGCCACAACAACCGGGTCTTCATCCCCGAAGCTAAAGATGGTGTCGACCTTGAAAAAGTCCTTACGCAAGACGATCAGGGCACTCCGACAGGCACACGGTGTCCATGCGGCTACCTTGTTGCGTAGCCGACGACCGCACCAGCCCAGGAATGCATCGGAGGCCGACCCAGGGTCATCAAGGCCTGTAACATACAAAAGAACGCCTACGGGCGCACCTACCCCACCTCGTTTCCCGATCCCGAGATACCCGTGGTCGTGGTCTCTTTCTTGGGATGGGAGTCCCAGTCCTCAGGACTCCTGTTGTACAGCTTCTCCTGGATTCTCTGCAGGATTGCGACTAGGAGGTCGTGCACCGTCTTTGGTTCCCGCCGTCCAGGGGAGGCGCCCTTGGCCTGCTGGTCGGCCCAGCGGACCGCCTTGGCGAACTGGATACCCTGGCGGGCTAGCTTGTCCTGGAGCTCTTTGGGCACCACCGGACAGGTTGCCGCAATGTGGTCCTCCTTGCTGCGCAACCAGCACGCCCGTACCCGGTTCGTGCGTTCCCACCCCCAAGTGACTCGGGGCGTAGAGGGCGTGACAAACCCGCGCCAGCCCTCCAGACGGCCACCGGCCTGGGAAGATGACTCGCCCACGGCCAGCACCGGCGTCTTGAGTCCTGTCCGCATGGACGGTCGTGCCAGGTGCATCTTGGGGGGCGTCGGCTGGAGTCGCTTGAGCGCCTTGACATGTTCATGCTTGCCCTGGGTGAACGAAGCGAGCTGCTGTAGGGTGTGCTTCGTTAACTGGAGGCTGTACTGCTGGGCGTCCACCTGCAAGTGCCTGGGTACGCCCTGGATGAAGGCCATCTTGAGCCGGTCCTCGCCGTAAACGTTACCGCAGGCCTCCCCCAGGTCACGCGAACGGGCTGCGAAGGCATCAGGTACCTCATGGGCGCCCAGGGAGGCTCGTTTCACGTCCGACACGGCTTGGTTCAGCGGAGGGGAGTCCGCGTAATTGACCCGGAGCCAGTGCCTCGCCTCAGGGAAGGAAGCGACAGTCCGGCCCGGGATGTGCCCGGAAGTGTCAGGGAGGATCTTGTTGAACCGAGTAGCGGCTGCCCCGGTCAGAAAGGAGCCCATCAAGTAGAGCTCCTTGCCCTCCCAGACGTTACCGTCGTTGCCAGCTTGGACGAACCGGCGCAAGAAGGAGAAGAGTTCTGCCGGCTTGGTCCCATCAAAGCGAACCCGGTCCATGGAAACCCGTAGTTTTTCCCGGTCTTGTGGAATCCTTAGACGCATCCGGCCGGTGAAGGTCTGATTCTGGTTTTCCAGACGGTACGAGTGCCAGTCGGTCACGTTGCTGAGCAGGTTGCCCCCAACTTGTGGAAAGGGATCTGGAAATCCACCAGTGCCCAACGTTCCATCTCCTCGTCACTCCGCGAGGATGAGTCACTTACGCAAGACCGGGGGCGACAACGCCGATGGCTGCGCCGGCTCCGGCGCGACCGACGGTGCCGGCGAGAGTCCCCACTGGTACCTCCGTCCGGTCCCCCGTCGTCACCTCCGCCTCCACCTCTCACCACCCGGCTCCCTGACGGCCCCTTACCAGCGCTTGGGGAAGCCAGCATGCCGGGTGTGCGCTTCGCGGTCAGACTCTTGAAAGCCCCAGCCATGTCCGCCCGGAGCTCCTCGCGGAGGGATTCCAGGAAAGACATGACGGCCGGAGAGGAGGAGACGTCAGGGGGGACACCGCTCGCATCACGTCGACCCGGACGAGCCGGAGTCGAGGTCTACTCCTGCTTGCCCTTGGACGTGCCCGTGCCCGCCACCGCGGGTCTCGGTGTCTCGGTCTTGACGGTCGTGGTCACCCGAGAGGAACCACAGTGCCCAGCCGCGTCAGCCGGCGCCGGCGGGGGTGGAACCAGACCCGAGAAACCAGGTAACCCAGCCCCAGCCGGAGCCAGGGTCGTGTCCGTCGACATACTCCGAGGCAACGTTTCCCCCGGAGAGGACGTCGGGGTCGGCATAGTGGTCTCGGGTGCTCAACAGCCAGGCGAACCGGGAGACATGTACGACCACAAAGAAGGGGCGGCAACGAGGTACAAGGTGAGAATCCCAACAGGAGTCGGGAAATTGTAATCCCGTCCGGGCAATGCCATGCACACGAGAGCTCACCCCTTACACGGGAGAGATCGTCCGTTACACGCGTACAGGCACCGGATGTCAGCCATAGAATCCTTTCCTGCTCCACCAATTGGTCGCATAAAACGCCGTGTCACCCCAGCCCACAGAAACAGATAGGGACACCTGCCCAGCTAAGGGAACCCGCCCGCAAACCCTTGCTCTACTCTCTCCCGGTGATACGGTCACCCAGGAAACCACCAGAAGGCGCAAAGAGGAAGGAAGGAGGTGAGAACGCAGTTGGTCTATTCGTGGGGAACCCGGGCCACGGGCGCCCCGCTGTTCCCTTTAGTCATCCGAGCAAGCGGGCCCAAATGGCCCCGGATCCCACACAGTAGCCTCCCGAGGGGGCGACTCGGGGATCCATACTAGTGGACCCCCCTACTGTCAAGCATACAATTTCGAGACGAATAAAGCAGAAACGAGCAAGCAACCCACAATCAATCAAGTCCGTCGCAGTCAATCACCAGGTGTGCCGTCCAATCCGGGCCTGTCCCGCCTCGGCGCCCGTTCCGCGCGCACCCGGTGTCCAATCCGCCACCCGGCGTGCCGACGGAGACCCTTTATGCGATACTTGGGGGTGGTGACGGCCACTCGCGGTCGTGCCCTCTTTTAGCCGGACTGGCGAGGGGCTGCGGGTGCGAGGGACCAGCGGAATGCTCCCGCCAGTCGCTCCCGGAGGCGCGCTTCCAAATATGGACACTCCTTGGCGCAATGCCCCCCCTTGCCACACTGCCAGCAGGCTGTCTCCCCCTCCCGAGCGCGGGGCCGGGGTTGATCATCCCCGGTGGGGGCCTTGCCGTCTGCTGCCGCCACAGCACGACTTGCGTTACCCCTCGGGGCGTACCGCCTAACTGGGGCCGGTACGCGAGGGGCGGCGGCCGGTACGCGCAGGGCGGCGCCCAGGCGGGCTATGCGCAATTGGCGCGACTCTTCCGCCAGCGCCTCGTGCTCCTTGACGCGCTCCTTGCGCTGCTCGTGCTCGAGCCAGCGGAGTTCATCGCCCTTCGTCTGGGTGATGCGGACCAACTCCGCCAGAGTCATGGCGGGGGTGTTGCGCTCGCGGACGGTGGCGCGGGCGGCGCGGTGGACACCTTCCACGAAGCGCCCCTTGAACGCCCCAATCCCGGACATGAACCTACACTCGGTGTTCAGTCGGCGCAGCCGTTCGGCGAAGGACAACTCGTCCTCGTCGTCCCGTTGGACCGCGACGATCAACATCTCGACGAGAGTCGCCACTGAGGCCTCGTGCGCGTGTCGCCGGAGCATCCAGCTGATAAGCTCCAGGTAACTGGTTGCCTCTCCCGGATTACCGCCCCGGCAGGAAGGCATGACCATCGTCACATCCGACTTAAGAGGTTCCTTCGTGAAGTCTAGAAGGATGTGAAAGGCGTCGAATTCAGTGATGGCGTTGTCATCGTAGGCCTTTGCGAAAATTGGAAGGAACTGGAAGACCTTGGCCGGTGGGGTACCATCCCACTCGTCCCCGACGCCGAAGGACTGAGCCACGTCCTTCTTGCACCGGCCGAGAATACGGGCCTGACGCCGCGTGTAGACAAACGACTTGTTGTCTAACGCGTACGTCTCACAGTCAAACAACTCTCGGTAGAAAGTTATGTTCATCACAATCTTCGGGGGCTCCTCCCGAGTCGGGGGTGGCGGGGTGGCCGCTGTCGGCCACCCGGCGGGCTCCCCGCCGGGCACGAGAGAGCTCTTCGTGTGATACCCCGGGTCAATGCCCCAGAGGACCTCATGGGATCCCTCCGTGCGGCGTTCGCCCCCCTCCGACAGGGAAGGTGGTCTGTGCCTCGTGTCAATGCCCCGAGTACCGTCCCGCTCCGTGAAGGGGGTGCTGCGGAAAGTACGGATCAAGGCGGCCACCGCCGATTCGCACTCCGAGTGTGGGGTGTTGGTGGTGGAAGACGACGACGATGAGCAACGTCGTCGTCGGCAAGACGAGCGTCTGGCCCTGCGTCTTCGCGTCACAGTCATGGGAGGCGCGCTACGCAACGAAGTCGACAGGGACCTAGCAACCTCTGAGCGAACGACCTCAGCTACATCGTCTGTCCACTCGAGACCCAGGTCCTCCACGGCACCCCGTGAGCCTGGGAGAGCACGACTAGAGCTCCGACCCGCAGGCTCCCGTGCCGAGTGTGGCACCGGCCCTCGCTTCGCACCCGGGGGGAAGATCCCCCAGCGCGCGTCGGAGGACCGCCACGCAGGCAAGGTCACGCCCGTGATCATACCACCAGCCGTTATTGCCCGGTTTCCATGACCTCGGCCCGCTCCTTGCTGTTGCCGCCGCCGGCAGACGCATCCTTTTCCGGCACGGGACGACCGCATGGTGCCCATCGACCGGGTGGCCTTGCTCTTGGACCGAGTTGCCGAGGACTTGGACAGGTACACCTTGACAATGCACCAGGTACACATTGGCATTGCACCTGGTCCGCCTTGACATTGGACCGGTACGCATTGGCCGCGTGCCCGCTGCCGCCACCACAACCGGAGCTCCTTGTGGGGATAAGGTGTGGGCGTGGGAAGCTCGGGCCGGTTGGGGTCCCCGCGCCTCTCGAGGGGTAAGGTGGTCACCAGTGGAACAATACAAGCGGGGGGACACGCGCGCACTCGCGCCGGTACTCTCCCCTCCCTCCTCTCTCCGACCTGACGACGCCCCTGCTCCCGCCGATGTTCGCGGGACAAGCTGTCGGCCGGGGGACAAGACAAGAAAAGACCGGGGTTGTGCTCTCGCTCTTCTCCCCGCCAGCACGCGCCGGTGCTTGCGCCGGTACAAGCTCCGCCCTGGGATGTGCTGCAGCCCTCCACGGCGCTCCCTGTGAGCCGATGGTGGTGGAGACGCGCCCTCGCACGTGCCGGTCCTCGCGGAGCACCGAAGTCCCCTCTCCATCTACACCCGCGCTCGGTACTCGCAGGGCACGGCCATCCTTCGCTGGTGGAGCCGCCAAGCGCTGGGACCCGATGCCGGTGGCAGACCTCATGGTGTCGTCTGATGAGCTGCGGAGGCACGCGCTGGTGCCAGCGCCTGCCCATGTGCCGTGGACCGGGACGGTCGATGCTAAGAAGGGAGCTCTGTCGCATAACGGGTGCCCGTCGGCACCCCGGGTTTTGGATCGGACACCGGGTGCAGCGGAGCGAGCTCCAAGGCGGGACAGGCCCGGATTGGACGGCGCACATGGGGACTGACTGCGCTTGTCTTGATTGATTGTGGGTTGCGTGCCCGTTTCTGCTTTATTCGTCTTGAAATTATATGCTTGACAGTAGGGGGGTCCACTAGTATGAATCCCCGAATCTCCCCCTTGGAAGGTGTAGCACAACCCCGTAGCCACGGTCCCGAGGAGGGAAGTATCCCGCCGATGCCGTCCCAAGAACGTGCCCCCTATAGGATCACCCGATCCGGGAAGAGTGGCCGCCAAAGGTACCAGACAAAATGCACGGTTTACTTGCCGCCGACGACGGTGCCTCCCACCGTTGTCGCCCTTCGTCCTAAAAGGGCGGAAACCGTTGCGCGGGCCCAATTCCCCTAGGGGGAATTGGCCCGCGCCGCCGACCAACCAATGCGATTAAGTCCAATGCAAGACAAGTCCCCCAAGGCAATAAGTAGAGACGAGGGAGAATCTGGGCCGCGCGCCCCGCCCTGACGTGGCGGCCGGTGGTGCGGCCACGCGGCTGTGGTGGCCGCCCCACACAACCGCCGCCACCCGGTGCGTCCGCCGCCGCGGGCGTGGGCCGCTCGCGCAGGCAGTGTGCGCCCCCCCCCGCCACCACCGGGTGGGCGCTGTCGGCCCCGCTCAGCGGGCCCGTGTGCGCCAGGGCCGGCGCGTCCGCTCGTTGCCAGCACCACCCCCGCCGGGTGGTACTAACCACCCCCCTCGGGTGGTGCTACATCACCCTCTTCCCAGCAGCCGCCGCCCGCGGCGGCAGATGGCTCGCCCTCCGCCCACGGCGGCCGCGACCTCGGCGGGGCCGGATCGGGCCGTCGGCCGTAGCGCGTCGACGGCGGCGGCGGGGGCGGCGGCCCCGGCGGCGCCGGCTACCACGGCCGCGGCAGCGGCGGGGGCGCCACGGAACGCCCCAGCGGGGCAGGCGACGGCCGGGATGGCGGAGGCGCCGCTCGGTGCGGCGGCGGCGGCGTACGCAGCGTCTCGCGGGGTGTGGGCATGCCGGGGCGGCGCGCCCGTGTCTCGGCGGCGGTGACGCCGCCTCCGTCGCGTACGCCTTCGCCGCCGCCGGGGTCGTGGGGTGGCCTGGCGCGTGAGGCGGCGGCGTGGGCGGCGGCCGCGGCCCCGCCGCCCCCGGAGGCCGCCGCACCTTCCCAGCCGGCGGCCGCGACGACGTCCCGCCCGGTGACCGAGCCGACGCACCGCCTGGCGGCCGCGGCGCCGCGCCGCCCCTCCATCCCGGCGCTAGCCGAGGCGTCGGTGCGGCAGCACGGGTGGGCACGCCGCCCGGACCGCGATCACTTGGTGTCGACGCCGCGTCCGCGGCAGCCGATGCCGCCCGGCCTGCGGGACCCGGTCCCCCGGTCGCCGGTACGCTTGTCGCCGCCGGCATCGCCGTCGCCCCTGCCGGTGGGGATGGCGGCGGAAGTCGCGGAAGCGTGCGGCCTGGATAGCGCGGGCCCGTGGCCCACGGTGCGGGCTGTCTGCGGTGGCGTGATGCCGGGGCCCGGCAATGCCGCGGCCATTGACGCCGCGTGGGCCCGCCTGCTGGCCGTCGGCGGGGCGGCCGGGTACCTCGAACAGGGCGCCGCGCCCAGCATCCTCCGGGCCCTGACCGGATTTGACCGGGCGACGGCCCCCGAGTACTTCCGCCGGTTACTCCGTGTCGTGGAGGTGGCCGTCTTCCTGCCGGAGCCGATGCTCGACGTGACGGAGCTGTTCTACGTCGATGGCGCCGCCGGCTACACCTGGCTGACGGAGCTCCGTCGTCGGCTTCCGACCCTGCCCCCCACGACGTGGGGCGACCCCGACGTCGGGTTGGAGTACTGGATCGAGCGCGAGCCCCTCCTGACGTCCGTTTCGGGTGCCGGGGACGCCTGGGCAAACGAACGGGACGCCCGCATGACGGCGCGGATGGCCCCTGTGTTCCGTGCCGGGCACGGCGCGATGCGCCTCTCCCTGCGGGAGGGTGCCGACCGGGCCTTCCTCTTGCCTCCCGCCCCGTCCGACTGGGACGTCGTCTTTGCCGCGCCGCGGCTGCTGCCGTGGTACATCCCGCGCGTCTTCGCGCACTTGGCGTATCGCCTGGCGACGGCGACGCGGGACCCCCTGCTTGGCGTGGCCCGCCTATCCGCCGCGTGCGCCATGGAGAACGCGCTGCTTGCCACATACGAACGTGAGCGCCGCTTGTTCCGGCCGCCGCCCTTGGCCGGGTGGGCGGTTGACCGCTTCGGTCCGACGGTGTTGGCGCAGGGTGATGCGCCCAAGGAGGCCATGCTTCGCCTGTTAGTGGCGGCATGGCCGCACGTCCCGTGGGGCGCCGTGCGCCGGCGGCTGCCGTACGCGTCGATGGGGAAGGAGCCCCCCCTCATCCCGACCGGCCACAGGGGGACGCTGCTGAGCGCAGAGCGCCATTGGGTTGGGGTGCTCCCCCGCGCCGGCACGCCGCTCGGCCTCGGTTGTACCGAGCGGGCGCTGCGAGGGGCCCTGCCCGCCGAGCTCCCGTACGTGGACGTGGACGAGGATGGGTACGGCGAGCCGTCCCCGTTTCCGCCCGCGGCCGGTCGCGCGGGTGGCGCCCACCGCAGCGGGGACACCGCTTTCGCCTGGGGCGCCGCGGTCGACACGGCCAGCGCTGGGCGCTGCTTCGGTCGCTCCAGGCGGCGGATCGCAGCGGTCCGACCCGGCGGGCGGCAGCGCAGTCGGGCCGTCCGACGACGGGGGCCCGGCTTCTCCCGGCAGCGCGGCGCCGTTACCGCCGGACTCGAGGCGGCGCGGGCTCGCGTCCGCCGACGAGTGGGGCGTGGCGTGGGCGGCTCCCGCCGCGGGCCCGGGCGCCGCGTACCCGACGACCCGCGGGGCGTCGGGTGGTGATGGCCACCCCGACCCACGTCGTGGCGGCCGCCCAGGTGATTGGGACCACGGTTTTCGCGGGGGCGGCGATCCGCCCGGTGGCGGGTACCGGGAAGAGCACGGTGGCGGCCGCCGGGACGGATGGGACCGCTCGGCCGGTGGGGACGGCGGAGGCAGCGGATGGGGCCAAGGGTCGCAAGGCGACGGGGCCTCGCCCCCGGGCGGGGTTGGCTACCCCTTGTCGGGTGGCGAGCATGACGGCCGCGGGTCCCGCCAAGCCGGCCGCCGCCGCGAAGGCGACGGCGAGCCTGCCGACGCTGGCCGCCGGGGTTGGGGCCCCGGCCACATGTCGTACGCGGACCGCCGCGATGCGGGCTGTCGCCCGGGCGTCGACGGTGCGCGGTACCGCGATGCGGGCCCCGCGTCCGGGCACGGCCGTGGCCGTGGTGGCGACGACCGGCGTCCGGCCGATGGCCGTGCGGTAGTGGTCGCCCACGACTGGCATGCCGCGCCCGACCCCCGAGATGGCGGGTACGGCCCGGTCGACCGCGGCCGCGGGCGCCACCCCACCGACGGGGACACGTCCCGGGCGTCGGCGTTGGCGCCCGCGAGGGCCGACGTCCCGACGCGCGACGTCTGGCCGTCGGGCCGTACGACGCCCACATCGGAGTGGCCGCGGTCGGCACCCGCAGGTGCTGACCGAGATGCACCCGAGGGCGATGCCGCCCGTCCCTCGGCGCCGTCCGCCGGGTACCGCCGGTGGCGGACCCCCGAGCCCGAGGTGCGGCGGGTCGTGCCGCGCACCGGTGCCCGAGTCGGGGGTGCCTCGCGCGGCGTCGGCGCGCAGGACGCGACGGTCTCGGCGTTCTACCAGACGGGGGAGGCGTACGTCGCCCAGTGGGGGCCGCCACGGCCGGGTGATATCCGCGGGGCCTTGTGGGCGGAGTGGGGGTGCGACCCCGTCGTGAACTGGGCGGGGGTGACCGACGCGATGGTCGGGTGGGCCCTGCTGGAGCACAACCAGGCCGCCCGGCAGGTAGGGGCGGGGTTGGCGGCGAACCCGACCTGGCACGCCGCCCGTCTGAACCAGGCCATTCGGGCCCAGCTGCGGCAGGGGGGCGTTTCCATTGACGACCCCGCGTACGCGGTGCCGTAGCTGGCGGGCGTAAACCCACCATTGGCTACCCGCATGTACGGGAGGCCCCCTCCCCGTCGATGCGGCGCTCGCCGCGGTGCCCGCCTGCCGCGGTGCCCTCCAGGACCCGGGGCGCCGTCCCAGTGGCGGCTCGGCCCGGGCGCGCGTCGGCGCGGCGCCGAAGGGCGGCGCTCCGCCGACCGCCGGCGATACGGGCGCCGCCCCACCCGCGCCACGCCCACCGCGGTGACCGCCGGCCGCAAGGGCGCCGCCCCAATGGCGCACGCCCGCCGTGGCGACCACCGCCGACCCGGGCGTCGCCCCACCGGCGCCACGCCCACAGTGGCAACCGCCGCCAACCCGGGCGTCGCCCCACCGGCGCCACGCCCACTGCGGCGACCGCCGGCGCCACGGGCGCCACCCCACCAGCGCCATGCCCACCGCGGCGACCGCCGGCCGCCAGGGTGCCGCCTCACCGGCGTCACGCCCACTGCGGCGACCGCCGGCGACACGGGCGCCGCCCCACTGGCGCCACGCCCACTGCGGCGACCGCTGGCGACACGGGCGCCGCCCCACCGGCGCCACGCCCACCGCGGCGACCGCCGGCAGCAAGGGCGCTGTTCTCCTGGTGGTCGCCGAGGGCGCGTCCGCCAGTCGCCCACCCCCGCCCCGCCCCCCCTTGCCGACACTCAGAGGGGAAGAGCATCGTCCGGCGCCCCGGGAAGGGGCGCGGCGCCGCCGGCCGGCGGGGGCTCGGTGGGAGCGGCGGGAGTGCCCGGGGCCGCGGGGCCCGGCGCGACCGCGGCCGCCGCGTCGTTGTCCGCATGGACGCCCGGGGGTCGATCGGCGGCCGTGTGCAGCAGGTCGTGTCGGCTCGCGCGGCGCAGGTAAAGCCGGAGGGCTTCGTGGGGCGCGATGGAGGCGTCCTCCCACGTGGCGTCCTCGCATCCGGTCCATGTCACTTTGACCAACAGGCGGCCGTCGTCGCCGTCGGCGTGGTCCAGGATCTGATCGATTTGGTACGTGTGCCCGTCGGGGCTCGGCCCGTGGGGACGGACAGTGGCATCCAACGAGGGGTGCAGGGCCGGCTCGGCTGGGGGCCCCGACGGGGCGCGCACCAGGTGCACGATGTTTTCCTGCCGGTGCTCGCCCTCGATGTCGAGCACGGCCGTCGGCCCCTCGATGCTGACGACGCGAAAGGGGCCTTGGGCCCGGTGGCCCAACTTGCTCCCCTTGTAGTCGTGGTGCCGCTTAAACGCGAGCCCGCCGACCTCCAGGTCGGTTGGTTGGGGCCGAATGCGTGCATCGTGGTTGCGCTTGTAGCGCTGTTGCGCCGCCGCCAGGGCTTCCCGGACCCGCGGGATCAGGCGCACCAAGCGCGTGAGGAACGCGGCCTGCTCCTTCTTCTCGGCTTGGGTGCCCCGTTGTGCCGTCGCCGGGTACCGGCTCGTCCGCGTTAGGTCCTTGATGGACCAGCTGGCCACCCCCAGAGGGTTCACGAGCTCCAACGGGGCGACCTTGGTCGCCGCGTGCGGCTGCGTATTGTACGCCAGTGTGAGTGCCGGCAGGAGCTGGTCCCACGTCGTTGGGTGTTCGGCGACGTAGTTGTCGAGGATGCGTCCCATGGTGCGGTTGAACCGCTCCGCCTGCCCGTTCGTCTGCGGGCGCGACGGGGTGGTCACCTTGGCCTCGACGGACAGCAGGTTGCACACCTGCTGCCAGAACTGCGCGGTGAACTGGGGTCCGCCGTCCGAGAGGACCCGGTCGGGTGGCCCGCAGGCCCCGATCCAGTAGTCCAGAAGGACGGAGGCGCAATCCACCGCGCGGACCTTGCCCATCGGGATCGCCCGCACCAGCTTCGAGAAGCGGTCCGTGATGACCATGATGTATTCGTTCCCGGCGGCGGTCTTCGCCAGCGGCCCAAACAGGTCGGCCGCGACGTCCTGGAAGGGCAGCGTCGCCGGGAAGAGCTGCAGGGCGGCCACGGCCCGCAGGGGCCCGACGCGCCCGCGGGCGCAGCTGGCGCAGTTGCGGACGTGTAGCACGACGTCTGCCGCCATGCCGGGCCAGAAGTAGTACCGCCGCATGGCGGCATACATCCGAAACTCGCCCGGGTGCCCCGCCAACGTGGTCTCGTGCTCCAACCGCAAGATGCGCTCCCGGAGGAGCGTCGGCACGACGATCTGGGTCACGCCGTCGTGGGCGGCCCGCCGGCAGACGAGGCCGTCGCTGTCCTCGAAGAACGGCACCGCGCGGCCGGCGTTGAGCGCCTCGACGATCTTGCGGCACAGGGGATCTTCCCCTTGCGCCGTGGCGACCTCGCCTTTATCGATGGCGGTGGTGGTCGGCCCGGAATCGTAGTTCGCCGTCTCCAGGCCCCGGGCCTTCTCGGCCCGCGTCAGGACGAAGACGGGGAGGTCGGTGTCCGCGGCCGAGCGGTCGGTACCCGACGTCACGAGGCGAGACATACCGTCGGCGAGCCAACGGGTCAGCCCGGGCTTGTACGCGATGTCGAAGGCCAGTTCGTTCAGGCGCATGCGCCAGCGGGCGAGGCGCCCGTGTGCTGTCCCGTCAATGTTGAGCAGCCAGCGGAGGCAGTCGTGATCCGTCCGGACCAAAAACCGGTCCCCCTCTAGGTAGGCTCGCAACTTGAGGGAGGCCCACACGACGGCGAGGCACTCCTTTTCAGTCACGCCGAAGTGCCGTTCGGCCCCTTCGAAGACGCGGCTGATGTACGCCACCGGGCGGAGGCCGCCTTCCTCCTGCTCTTGCAACAGCGCCGCGCCAACCTGCGTGCCACACGCGTCCACATCCAGCACGTACTTGTGGCCCGCGCGCGGGAGGGCGAGCACCGGGGGCTGCGTCAGCCGGCGCTTCAGCTCCTCGAACGCGAACAGCTGCTCGGGCGTTGGCGGGAGCACCGTGACCGGGGCGGTCGAGCCCATGAGGTCCGAGAGGAGGGTGGCCACCCGTGCGAAGTTCGGCACGAACCGACGAAAGACATTGCACATGCCAATGAAGCTCCGCACCTGTGTCCGCGTTGTCGGGAACGCCGCCTCACGCAGGGCCTTGGTGTGTGCCTGCAGCACGCCGAGTCGGCCGGGGGTAATCTCGTGCCCGAGGTACTCGACGGTCGTCCGAAAGAAGCGGCACTTCGGCAGCTTATGGGTGGCCCCCGCGACCCGGAGGAGGCCCAAGACGTCGTCCAAGTGCTGGACGTGCTCCTCCAGCGTCTTGGAGTAGACGATCACGTCGTCCAGGTACACGAGGCAGCTCTGCCACTTGACGCCGGACAGGATGATGTCCAGCGCCCACTGGAACGTCGCGGGCGCGTGCGTCAGCCCGAACGGCATGCGTTTGTAGTGGTAGGCCCCCTTGTGGCAGACGAAGGCCGTCTTTTCGCGGTCGCCGTCGGCGATGAGCACCTGCCAGTGTCCGGCGTTGCAATCCAACGTCGAGAAGACCTTCGCCTCGCCGAGGCTGTCGATGTACTCGTCCATGCGGGGCAGCGGGTACGAGTCGCGCTTGGAGACGGCATTGAGGAGGCTGTAATCCACAAAAAACAGCGGGGTCCCGTCCTCCTTGGGGACGAGGACCATGGGGAAGCCCCACTCGGACGACGTCGGTTCGATGACGTCGGCCGCCAGCTGGCGCTCGATCTCGGCGGCCTCCGCCTCACGGGCCTTGGGTCCTGCCCGTCGGGGCGGCACGCGCACGGGTTTCGCCCCCGGGGTGAGCTCGATGTGGTGCCGCGTGGCCTTGATGGCCTCCAGCGCCTGGCCCGACCACATGGCCTCGTGCTTGTGGAGCACCGCGCGGATGCGTGCGTAGAGGTGTGGTGCTGCTTCCGGAAACGGGACGTCCGCCACCCGTGGAGGGCCCGTGTCCACCGCCCCCGGGGTCCCCGCTGGGGTGTGTCCCTCGGCGCGCGGCACCTCGCCCGCCTGGTCCGAGAGCAGCAGTTCCGTCGGGCCGTCCGCCGACGGGGCCGGCGACGGCCGACCGCCCCCGCTGGGTGACCGTGCGGCGCAGAACGACGGCTCGTCCGCCGGGACTTCGGCCCGCACCGGCCCGTTTCGCCCGGTGTCAGCCGGCGATGGGAGGGCGATAACGCCGGTGGCGAGCACCTCAACGCGCCCGACAGCCGTCTTCGGGCGGAGGGTCACCTCGCAGGCCCCGAAGTTCGAGAGAACGACTGGGAAGGCGACGTCGGGAAAGATCTCGTGGACCCCGTTGGCGACCGTCGTCCGGTGCGTCGTCATCAGCCGGGAGGCGCCGAAGACCTGCCCCAGGCCGCCCCACGGAGTGCGCACCCAGGCGACTGTCGCCGACCGCGGAGCTAAGTGCGTCTTGTAGGCGAGCCGCAGTACGCGGGACGCCGATGCGCGGCGGTCGATCTTGTCGTTGGGGCCCCGGACGATCGCGGACGCTGTCCCGTCCCGTCAGCGTACGGCTTGGTCCGACGGCAGGATGGCGTGGGCGTGGGCGTCCAGGAAGTCGCACCCCAAAAAGACGGGGACGGAGAGGTTGGCGACCACCTGGAACATGCAGGGCACGCACAACCCCCCGGCCCGGAACAGCAGGGAAATCGTTACCGAGGTCACCAGCTGATTGCCGCTCGCGTCGCGCAGCCGGATCCCGGCCCCCGGGGGGTGCGGCGTGATCGCCTCGTCCCAACCGTCAGTCAGGGCCTCGGGCCGAACGACGCTGGCCCCGGCGCCGGTGTCGACGCCGACGGTCGACGCGATCATGTTCGAGGCGTGGCGCCCCAACGAGGCCGAGATCTTGTAGTTGTGCAACGCACCGAGGAGGATCTCGGCTCTCTCGGGCGCGGGGGCTGCCTTGGGAGGAGGCGGCGTGTCGGTCGGCCGTGCCGCTGTCCCGGTAGTAGAAAAAGGGCCTGCCCGCTCGGGCAGCGCGGCCGGGCGCGGCAGTATGTGGGGACGGAAGGCAGGCAAGGGCCGGACGCCCCGTCCACAGCGCCACATGGCCCGCTGTCGGGCCGCCGTGATATAGGCTGGCTGACGGGTGGGTTTAAGGCGCACGGCCTCGGTGGGTAGCACACGTAGGAGGCTGCCCCTCAGGCGTTTCCCTGGGCCTCGTCGTCGACGTCGCCCGCCGTCTCTTCCGCGTCGTCGCCCGACCCATCGCGGGCCAACTGGCGCCACTCCTCCTCGGTCGTCGTCCCGTCGTCGGTCTCGTAGGCCTCCGGGTGGCGCTCCACCTCGTGGAGGACGTGCACCCCCGTGTCCGCGGCCTGGGCGGTTACCGCTGCGGGACCGTCGCCTCCCGCCGTCCGCGCGCGCCGTCCGCCTCACGCGCGTGGCGAGCTCGCTCTTGCTGCTCCGGGGTCATGATGGAACACTGCTTTGCCCAGTGGCCCGGGTCGTAGCACACGACGCAGGCACCACGACGGCGCGTGGGGCCGCCAGTGGGGTACCCACGCGGATGAGCGGGGTCGCGCCCGGCGTGGCTGTACGCAGGGTTGGGGCGCCCCGGGAAGGGGACCCCGGTCCCCAGCCGGGTACCGGCGGTGCCGGACGCCGCGGGTCCGGGCCCGCGCGTCAGTGGCGTGACAAACTCCGTCGTGCGGCGGTAGCCCGGCCGGCGCGTTGGGGACGGCCCCCACCCGGACGGCCCCTGTTCGCCCGGGCCGGCCAACAGGGCGTGCGGGCCCCCGCACTCTGCCGCCGCAAAGGCGGCCTGCGCCGCCTGCCAATCCCAGGGCGTGGCGGACGCGTCCACCGTGGCCACGTCCCCATCCACCGGGGGGGAGCCTCCGAGTGCCTTGGACGCCGGGGCCTTGCCCCGTGGCGTGAGCGAAAGCCGGTTCCGGGCCGGGGGCTTCGGCGCGAGCTTGGTCTTGTGCAGGGCCCGGGACGACCGGCCCTCCCTGTCGAGATGAGCCTTCAGCTTTTTAAAGGACCGGCCGGCCGTGTTGTACTGCCGCGCCGCGGCCCGGAGGGACTCCCCCACGCCCTGCACCAGGACCGCCTTCAGCTCCTTCCCATCCAGGAGGGCCCCGAGAGCGGCGTTTAACGCCACAAAGCGGTCCCCGACCTGCCCCTCGGTCTCCCACGCGTGCTGCTTGGCATACTGCAGTTCGCGGAGGCGGTCCGAGAGGACATCTTCGTCCAAATACTCCTCCAGCAGCTCCCTAACGATGTGCTTGAACTTGGGCTGGGCGGCCACCGCCGCCGTGTCGCTGCCCATGGGCACCACGCGGCGGATAACCACCATGACGGCCTCGGAGACCAGCCACTGAAGCAGGTACACTGCGGCCCCCTCGGCCACGCCAAGGGCGTCGCACGAGTTCTTGAGCTTCCGCAGGAAGTTGATCACGCTGACGCGATCCGTGGCGTCCCCGCGCCGATCCTCGGTGAGCATCATCTCCTTGAGGTCACGCCGGTTGTACCGCTGCTGCGCCCGCTGGGTGCGCGAGAACCCAGGTTTGCGGTCAAACAGACGGTACGCGTCGGTCTTAAACAGGGGGACAAACCGGGGGTCCGTGACCCGCTCCAGCCGTTGGTCGCGTCGCAGACGCCGGACCGCCACGCCCACGATCGACTCGCGGAACTCCTCCATGGTCGCCGCCGGCTCCCCCGTGTTCTCCAAGTCCGCCTCGCTATCGGAGGAGTGGGCCTCCGCATGGACGCCACCCGCCGGGGAGGTGGCCCACCCCGGAGTCGGGGCCGCCGAGCGGGCGGAGGCGCTCGGCGCCGCGCGCGGCCCCGCGCGTGCCTGCGCGGGCAGCGCTTCGGGCATGGCCGCCGAGGGAGCCGTTTCCGCGATCTGGTCCCGCAGGCGGCGGAGCTCCCCGAGCTCCTGCCGCATCTCTGCCATCAGCAGCAGCGACTCGGTCGTATCGGCCGACGTCTCCGGCCGGCGTTCGGCCGACCGCCGGGACCCGCGCGAGGAGCGCCCATGGCGTCCCGTGCGGGCCCCCATCTGCGCCGCGCTGCCGTCTGTTGGCGGCGAGGCCCCGCGGCGGCGCTCGGCCCGCGCCGCCGCCCAAGCGGAGAACGTCTCCTCCGCCTCTGTCGTGTCCAACTCCGTTTTATCTGCGTCCGCCCGCCGGTGCGCAGCGGACGACGGTGCCGGATGGTGTCCGCCTGCGTCCCGGCGCCGCGGCGGTGCGAAAGCGCCGCCCCGGCGCGTTGGGTCCCGGGGGGTGTTCGCGGGCCCCCCCGGACCCCGTTGGGATGCGATCCCCGTCAGCCCCAGGTCTGAGGCGACGGCTCGGTCGGTCGCCGCGGGATGCGCGTGGTCGGGATCAAAGGGCGACTTGCCGCGCACTGTCGCCACCGAACCACCGCCCGCCGTCGACGCCGCCGGGCCCCCTCGCCCCAGGGCGATGAGGTCTGGCAAGAACGGCAACCCGCCCCGTCCGTCCGTCCGGGCCCCGGTGGCCGCGGCGACGTCACCGTCGCTCACGACCGCACGGGGAGCGCCCCCGGCGGCGGAAGAGGAAGAAGAAGAGGAAGCGACGCGGCCCATGGCCCCGGGGGACGCGACGCGTGCCTTGAGGCGGTTCCTCCACCGAGCCGGTACAACCTCGCGATCGGAGCCGAGGGTCGTGCACCCGGGCGTGGACCAATGGTCTGACCCGGACCGCCAAATGTAGCACAACCCCGTATCCACGGTCGCGAGGAGGGAAGTATCCCGCCGATGCCGTCCCAAGAGCGTGCCCCCTATAGGATCACCCGATCCGGGAAGAGGGGCCGCCAAAGGTACAAGACAAAAGGCACGGTTTACTTGCCGCCGACGACGGTGCCTCCCACCGTCGTCGCCCTTCGTCCTAAAAGGGCGGAAACCGTTGCGCGGGCCCAATTCCCCTAGGGGGAATTGGCCCGCGCCGCCGACCAACCAATGCGATTAAGTCCAATACAAGACAAGTCCCCCAAGGCGATAAGTAGAGACGAGAGAGAACCTGGGCCGCGCGCCCCGCCCTGACGTGGCCGCCGATGGTGCGGCCACGCGGCTGTGGTGGCCGCCCCACACAACCGCCGCCACCCGGTGGGTCCGCCGCCGCGGGCGTGGGCCGCGCGCCCAGGCAGTGTGCGCCCCCCCCCGCCACCACCGGGTGGGCGCTGTCGGCCCCGCTCACCGGGCCCGTGTGCGCCAGGGCCGGCGCGTCCGCTCATTGCCAGCACCACCCCCGCCGGGTGGTACTAACCACCCCCGCCGGGTGGTGCTACAGGAGGCTACTGTGTGGGATCCGAGGCCATTTGGGCCCGCTTTCTCGGATAGCTTAAGGGGACAGCGGGGCGCCCGTGGCCCGGCTTCCCCACAAAAAGACCAACTGCGTTCTCACCTCCTTCCTTCCTCTTTGCGTCTTCGGGTGGTTTCCTGGGTGACCGTGTCACCGGGCGAGAATAGAGCAAGGGTGTGCGGGCGGCTTCCCTCAGCTGGACAGGCGTCCCAATCTATTTTTGTGGGCTGGGGAGACACGAGAGGTCTTATGCATCATGAGCGGCTGCAAAAGGTTGGCAAGTACCCGGGCGGTCCGGCTGCACCCGCGCGTGCGGACACCACCGCCACCCGGGGCCCGCGGCCGGCGGGTGCAATGTGCACTTGCTAACAGTTCGATACTTTTTGGCACATTATCGGTGTGCGCATCGCGCACGTGGGTGCGGCGGTCGTCGTAGCAGCTGCGGGATGTCGGCGAATACCCTTCGGCCCTGATGCACCTGCGCGTGCGGACGCCGCTGCCACCGGCGCGCGCGGCCGGTGGCTGAAACATGCAATTACGGCCAGTTCCACCCTTCTTGGTACATGATTGGTCTGCGCGTGGCGCACATGGGTGCGGCAGCCCCCGTACCAGCTGCAGATTGTCAGTCAGTACCAATTGGTGCTGCTCCACGCGCGCGTGCGGACGCCGCTGCCACTGAGGCGCGCAACCGGTGGGTGCAATGCGCAACTGCGGACAGTTGGACACTTTTCGGCACATTATCGGTGTGCGCATCGCGCACATGGGTGCAACGGTCCCCGCAGCAGCTGTCAGATGTGACTTGGCGCCCGTTTTTCCTGCCTCACACTTGCGTGTGGACACCGCTGCCTCCGAGGCGCGCGGCCGGAGGTTGCAATATCCAAATGCGGGCACTTCGACACTTTTTGGCACATTGTCTGTGTGCGCATCGCCCACATAGGGGCGGCGGCCCTCGTAGCGGCCCCAAGCTGTTTAAATTTGCCCAAAACTGCTCCTTCACGCGCGAGTGCGGACGCCGCTGCCACCGGGGCGCGCGGCCGGTGGGTGCAATGTGCAAAAGCGGCCAATTCGACACTTTTTGGCAAATTATCGATGTGCGCATTGCGCACATGAGTGCTGCGGCCCCCGTAGTGGCTGCAAACTGTCGGCCAGTACCCAGCCGGCATGCTGCGCCAGCGCGTGTGAACGCCGCTGCCACCGGCGCGCGCGGCCGGTGGTTCCAATGTGCAAGTGCGGACAGTTCGACACTTTTTGGCACACTATCGGTGTGCGCGTCGCGCACATGGGTGCGGCGGCCGCCGTAGCGGCCGAACGCTCTTGAAGAGTGCCCATTAGTGCTCGTTAACGCTCGCGTGTAGACGCCTCTGCCACCGGGGCGCGCGGCCGGTGGGTGCGATGTGCAAATGCGGCCAATTCGACACTTTTTGGCACATTATCGACGTGCGCATCGCGCACATGCGTGATTCGGCCCCCGTAGCGTCTGAAATCTGTGTGCGAGAGCCAATCATTGCTGCTGCAATTGTGCGTGCGGATGCCGCTGCCACCGGGGCGTTCGGCCGGTTGGTGCAACGTGCAAAAGGCGGCCAATTCGACACTTTGTGCCACATTATCGGTGTGCGCATGGCGCACATGGGTGCGACGGCCCCCGTAGCGGCTTAAAACTGTCAGAGAGTACCCAGCCGGCATACTGCGCCAGCGCGTGTGAACGCCGCCGCCACTGGCGGGCGCGGCCGGTGATTGCAATGTGCAAGTGCGGACAGTTCGACACTTCTTGGCACATTATCTGTGTGTGCATCGCGCACATGGGTGCGGCGGCCCCCGTAGCGGCCACGAGCTGTTCCAGAGTACTAATTGGTGCTCTTCCACGCGTGCGTGGGGACGCCGCTGCCACCCGGGCGCGCGCCCGGTGAGTGCAATGTGCAAGTGCGGACAGTTCGACACTTTCCGGCACTTTATCGGTGTGCGCATCGCGCACATGGGTGCAGTGGCCCGCGTAGCGGCTGCAGCATGTGGGAGAGTACCTGGCGATCCTTTTTCCTCCCCGCGTGCGGACGCCGCTGCCACCGGGGCGCGCGGCCGGTGGGTGCAATGCGCAAATGCGGACCATTCGACACGTTTTGACACGTTAGTGGCGTGCGCATCTCGCATCTGGGCGCGGCTGCCCCAGTAGTGGCCGCGAGCTGTCTGCAAAGGCCCATCGGTCCAGCGGCACCCGCGCGTGCGGACGCCGCTGCCACCGGGGCGCGCGGCCGGTGGGTGCAATGCGCAAATGCGGACCATTCGACACGTTTTGACACGTTAGTGGCGTGCGCATCTCGCATCTGGGCGCGGCGGCCCCGGTAGTGGCTGCGAGCTGTCTGCAAGTGCTCATCGTTCCTGTGGCATCCGCGCGTGCGGTCGACGCTGCAATCGGGGCCCGCGGCCGGTGGGTGCCATTTGGAAATGCGGACAGTTCGACACTTTTCGGCACATGCGCGGTGTGTGCATTGCGCACATGGGTGAAGTGGCCCGCGTAGCGGCTGCAGCCTGAGGGCGAGTACCCGCCGATCCTGTTGCACGCGCGCGTGCGGACGCCGTTGTCACACAAGCGCGCGGCCGGTGGGAGCAATGTAAAAATGCGGCCACTTTGACATTTTCTGGCACATTATCGGTGTGCGCATGGCACACATGGGCGCGACGGCCCTCGTCGCTGCAGCAGAAGTTTGGCAAGTGCCCATCGGTCCTGCTGCGTCTGCAGGTGGGGACGCCGCTGCCACAGAGGCGCTCGGCCGGTGGGTGCCACTTGGAAATGCGGACAGATCGACACTGTTTGGCATATTATCGTTGTGCGCATCGCGCACATCGGTGCGGCGGCCTCCGGTGCGGCTGCAAGCTGTCGGCGAGCTCACATTCGTGCGGTTTCACTCGCGCGTGCGGACGCCGCTGTCACACGCGCGCGCGGCCGGTGCGTGCCATGTGCAAATGCAGCTACTTCGACACTTTTTGGCACAATATCGGTGTGCGCATCGCGCACATGGGTGCGACGGCCACCACGGCGGCTGAGAACTCCTAGCGAGTACCATTCAGGCCTGGCGCGACCTCGCGTGCGGACGCCGCTGCCACCCGGGCGCCCGGCTGGGGGGTGCGATGTGCAAATGCGGACATTTCGACACTTTTTCGCACATCATCGGTGTGCGAATCGCGCACGAAGCTGCGGCAGCTCGCGTCGCAGCTGCAGATTGTCTTTAAGAGACCGTCGGTCCTAGTGCACCTGCGCGTGTGGACGCCGCTGTCACACAAGCGCGCGGCCGGTGGGTGCCATCTGAAAATGCGGCCATTCGACATTGTCTGGGACATCATCGGTGTGCGCATGGCACACATGGGCGCGAGGGCCCTCGTCGCTGCAGCAAACGGTTGGAAAATACCCATTGGCCCTTCTGCACCCGCGCGTGCGGAAGCCGCTGCCACCGGGCCGCGCCGCCGGTGGGTGCAATGCGCAAATGCGGACTATTCAACACTTTTTGACACGTTAGCGGTGAGCGCATCCCGCATACGGGCGCGGCGGCCCCGGTAGTGACTGCGAAAAGGCTGCAAGATTGGCGTACAATCATCCCATGCTTCGAAGATTGTGCCATAATTATGATACTTTATAGCCATAATGATGAAACCATGCAAGACCCATATGAGTCTGTATTCAATGTATTTTTTTTCAATTTGGGACAGAAGTCGAGCCATCGGGCGCGGTCATCCGTCAATGTGTCGCGGTGACTGGACGGAGAGAGCCGCCAACGACGCCTTGTTCAGCACGCAGCGAGGGTACGAGCACAAGCCGACCCTTCTTGCACCTGGCCGTTCACACGGCTGAGCCGTCTCGGCTGCACTGGCGTGACACGGAGGCTGCCTGAGAGACCTGCAACGCGGCTGTTTACAGGTATACAGGCCCGTCCTCCACTCCCGCTACGCTACGCATGTTCGGTGCCGTTGTGTTCTTGACGCAGCCGCCTGACACAGCCGCCGCGTGTTACGAACTGAGTGCCGTCGCTGGTTCCAAAGAGGCGCCAAACACCAGTGGTTGTAGGTTCACCTGACCGCTGAGAAGCCTGTGGCCAATGAGACATCAGCATGCCGTTCCAGACGCTCCTGGCAGCCATTTAGGTGTCCCACTGGTGGCCTCATACAGGTAAAGCTCGCAGCTGAGCAGATGCGCCCGCCTATCTTTCTTGCATGCAGTAACAGTGCCCACTCGTACACACGCCAACGTTGCGCTGGATGAGCGCTATCAGACGCGCCCAAGAACGGTCCGAACGCATAAGCACAGCCAGAGTTATGCATGATGCCCACCAGTTTGCCTGAAGCGTCCGGCTACAAATGTGGTGTCGCGCCGGCTCCACGCTTCCGATCGTGTGCACGGGAGCTCTCCCTGCACTCATGAGGGTAAAAAGGGGGCGCAGACCCAGATTATGCAGTCAAACCCTGGTTCTGACCCCGTGCGCTACGTCGATAGCCCCGCGTGCACATCGTCGTTCTGAAATGCTGTCGTGTCGCTTCGCACTTGGAGGTACGCTGGGTCCAAAATAGACCGTGGTGGGGAGCAGCTGCCAGCCCATCAACTTGTGAGCATGTGATTCACATTCGAGTAGTTATGTTCTGTTTTCGATCGATTACTTTGATAATAATGCTCGCAAGATCCATACTTCGGATCATTGTCGTCTAAAGTTGGGGTCGAAACAAAGCATGATAATTACGAACTCGCAACCCTGGACTGCGAGCTGTCTGAAAGTGCCCATTGGTCCTGCTGCACCTGCGCGTGGGAATGCCGCTGGCACCGGGGCGCGCGGCCGGTCGGTGCCATTTGGAAGTGCGGACAGTGTGACATTTTTTGGCATACTATCGTTGTGCGCAACGCGCACATGGGTGCGGCGGCCCCCGTTGCGGCTGCAAGCTGTCGGCGAGCCCAGATCAGTGCGGCTAAGCCCGCGCGTGCGGACGCCGCTGTCGCACGCGCGCGCGGCCGGTGCGTGCCATGTGCAAATGCGGCCATTTCGACACATTTCAGCACTGTATCGGTGTGCGCATCGCTCACATGAGTACGGCAGGACCCGCTCCGGCTGCAGCCTCTTGACGAGTACCTGTCTGTCCCGCTGCACCCGCGCGTGCGGACGCCGCTGCCGCCTGCGCGCGCAACCGGTGGGTGCCACTTGGAAATGCGGACAGTTCGACACTTTTCGGCATACTATCGTTGTGCGCAACGCGCACATGGGTGCGGCGGCCCCCGTTGCGGCTGCAAGCTCTCCGCAAGCCCAGATCGGTGCGGCCAAGCTCGCGCGTGCGGACGCCGCTGTCACACGCGCCCGCGGCCGGTGCGTGCAATGTGCAAATGCGGACAATTCGACACTTTTTGGCACATTATCGGTGTGCGCATCGCGCACATAGGTGCGGCGCCCCCGTAGCGGCCGCAAGCTGTTGATGACAGCCCAATGGTGCTCCTTTACGCGTGCGCGCGGACGCCGCTGCCAACGGGGCGCGCGGCCGGTGGGTCCAATGTGCAAATGCGGCCATTTCGACACTCTTCGGCACATTATGGGTGTGCGTATTGCGCACAAGAGTGCAGTGGCCCGCGTACCGGCTGCAAACTGTATGCGAGGCCAAATCATTCTTGTTTCACACGCGCGTGCGGAAGCCGCTGCCACCGGGGCTCGCGGGCGGTGGGTGCACTGCGCAAATGCGGACTATTCTACGTTTTTTGGCACATTAGTGGTGTGCGCATCTCGCATATGGGCGCGGCGGCCCTGGTAGGGGCTGCGAGCTGTCTGAAAGCGCCGATCGGTCCTGCGGCATCTGCATGTGTGGACGCCGCTGCCACCGGGGCGCGCGGCCGGTGGGTGCCGTTTGAAAAGGCGGATAGATGGACCCTTTTTTGCACATTACCGTTGTGCGCATCGCTGACATGGGTGCGGCGGTCCCAGGTGCGGCTGCAAGCTGTCGGCGAGCTCAAGTTGGTGCTGTTTCACTCGCGCGTGCGGACGCCGCTGCCACCGGGGCGCGCGGCCGGTGCTTGCAATGTCCAAATGCGGACATTCCATACTTTTTGGCACATTATCGGTGTGCGCATCGCGAACATGGGTGCGGCGGCCGCCGTAGCGGCCGCACGGTCCTGAAGAGTGCCCATTGGTGCTCGTAAACCCGCGCGTGCGGACGCCAGGGCTGCGAGATTCAACCAAATATCTGGGCGGGAGATGCATTCAATGTAAATTCAAGTAAACGGTAACGTTGAATTCTATCGAATACTTACAAACTGCCCCATTGGCAACTCTTCTGACACGCCGTCGCGTATCCAAGGTTGGCCTGGCCCCGGTTGGACGCTTGCCACGTTCTCCCGCCAATCATGCCGCGGACCGCGCTTTTCCACTGCCGCCGCCAAGGGTCTGGCCTCGCAGACACCTCCGCCGCTCCTAAGTGCTGGCGGAAAACCCGGGATTTATGGGCGAGAAGAAGGCAGCCTACTGTAGCTGAGAACAACCAGACAATTTTCTTCGGTTGCCTGCACTGAGGCGTCAAAATGGCACCTCGTTAAACTAAGTCCATCCTATGCATACACGTGGACTCCACGTGGATGTTGAATTCAACCTACAGTCGTCTCAGACCGTTGCATTCAATGTAAAAGTTTTGTTAAATTTGGATTGATTGAATGCACCCAACGATGCCCTGGCGGACGCCGCTGCCACCGGGTCGCGCGGCCGGTGGGTGCAATGTGCAAATGCGGCCACATCGACACTTTTTGGCACATTATCGGTGTGCGCATCGCGCACATGGCTGCGGCAGTCCCTGTAGCGGCTGGAAACTGTTGGCGAGTACCCATCGGTCCTGCTGCACCCGTGCGTGCGGACGCCACTGCCACCGGCGCGCGCGGCCGATGGGTGCAATTTGCAAATGCGGCCATTTCGACACATTCTTGCACTGTGTCGGTGTGCGCATTGCGCCCATGAGTACGGCAGCATCCGTTCCGGCAGCAACTTCTTAACGAGCACGCGAGTGTCCCGCTGCGCCCGCGCGTGCGGACGCTGCTGCCACCTGCGTGCGCGGCCGGTGGGCGCAATGTGCAAATGCGCACGATTCGACACTTCTGGGCTCAGTATCGGTGAGCGCATTGAGCACAGGAGGCGGCGGCCCCAGTGGAGGAGCAAAAATGTTGGCGAGTATCCATCGGTCCTGCTGCACCCGCGCGTGCGAACGCCGCTGCCACTGGCGCGCGCGCCCGGCGAATGCAATGTGCCAACGCGGACAATTTGACACTTTCTTGCGCATTTTCGGTGTGCGCATCGCGCACATGGGTGCGGCGGTCCCCGTAGCAGGTCCAAGCTGTTGGCGAGCACTCGTCGGTCCTGCGGCAATCGCGCGTGCGGACGCCGCTGCCACCGGGGCGCGCGGCCGGTGGGTGCAGCGCGGTTGTGCACCGCTCGCCGCCTGTTCGCGCCGCGTACAACGACGCCATCCGTTCCCCCGCCGCATGACCGCGCCGCCCGGAAAAACGCCCTCTGTCTCGGGTCGCGTGCCACGTCCGACGTCTTCCGCATGCTCCGCGACGTCGACGACCGTGCACGGCACTGCTTCAACAATGGAGTGCATTTCGCCTGTCAACTAAAAATGGTGTCAAAAGCAGGACGTCGATAAATATAGAATAGTTGATTTAAACAATGAAATTACTCCTTGTGTTCGTCATCCAATTCGGATCGGCCACAATTAGACACACAGCAACACAACGGTAGATATTGATCCGCAGTTTTCTCCCGCCGCCTCACCTTCCTTTCCTGCGTCAAGGGATGTCTCAGCTGATTACCGTAGCTCGCTGGGACTGATTTACATTTAGTAACATTCCGAAATCACTCGCCAACTGGTTTCGGATGCAAGATAATGCTCAAACTGTATGCTTTGCAAACGGAACAGTTGCGGGCATATGACCGAAGCTGCCCCGGTTTGTTGGCGTGAAGTGCGTGACATGTACGAACATGATATCCGATGCAAGACTTGATACGACGACTGGCGCTTTTATGTCCCAGAGGCCCCGTAGCCGACGCTCTCTGTTTTGTGGACCCACCACGGCACCACCAGTGGCACTGCCGCCCTCGGCTACCTCAGAGACTGGTACTACGCCGGCCACAGCCACACCCACGCCGCTACCTGTGGATCCAATCCTGTGCACTGACGTAGGCTGCCCGAACGGTGGCATTCCCCTGGCACCCCGTGCATCCTGACGTGTACAAGACCTGTATGTTCGGGGACCGGTGCTGCAAGGCAAGAAGAAGAGCCCTGTGTACGCCTACTTTGTCTGCGAGCGAAAGAAGGACAGAGGAGGGTGTCGCATAACGCGATGCTTGGCCACGGCACTGGCCGGTACGGTTGCCAGCGGGGCACCGATCGTCGGGGATGACATGGCGTGTCCCGGATTGGACAGGTGGCCTTTTCCTTGCTGGTTGATATCTTGATTGATTGTGGGTCGTTTGCATGTGAGTGTTTATTGCTTGATGTATCTGC
>Ga0209186_1000353_pt1 | contig 37852 bp, 40 predicted proteins | sample SidtaG_FD_187426 | JGI IMG/M metagenome (GOLD analysis project Ga0209186, IMG submission 187426) | Marine algal microbial communities from Sidmouth, United Kingdom - Sidmouth_Male2 metaG (SPAdes) (version 2) | ecosystem: Host-associated > Algae > Red algae > Unclassified | place: Sidmouth...
AAATTGTTCTGTCCTTGCAAAATAGACCCGATAGTAGTGGATAGAAACTGCGCTGGCTCATTTCGACTCCGCTCAATGAACAATATCGACTTTGCTCAATGAACAGATGAATGTGACGTAGGCTTTCTATGAACGGATAGCGGGACCATATGTAACGATGAAAGATGAACCGTTCTCTCCAAATAAATATGAATACAGTACGAATCTATATAAAAAATGAATACAAAGATTAATAGCAAAAAAATAAAATAAATATTTACAGCAACATAAATAATTGAAAATCAAAATATTGATTCCAAAACCACTATATTACCCATAGGGCTTTTCTATAAAAAATAATATTTTTTGTTATGGTAAGTATTAAAAAAGCAATGATTTAACTAACTTTAAAAATGTTCCTTGATAAGAGTATGTTGGGACTTTCAGATTTAAGTAGAAAATGTGTCTTTTTCACTAGTTCCAACATACTCTAATGAGATAATAAAGTGTGTTCTATGAAAGGCAAAAAACTATACTATTTATTGGATTCATTAGATAGAAAGGAACGCAAGCAATTGCACTATCAGCTATCTATGTCTAATGATAAACGCAGTGTATATTTGAAAGCAATTTTAGATACTTCTTTTAAAAATATTGCAGAACTCAACGAGTATCTTTGGGCAGTTTTGCAAGCTGAATTTGACAAAAAAGATAAGGTTGAACAAGACAAAATTATACGGCGTTTTGTGGATTTTGTCTGTAAAAAAATAGAGGACTTAAAGCTCCTGAATTACTTGCGAGAACACCAAGATAAACGCTATCATATTTTAACAGAAATCACCCAAGAAAAGCAATTAGAAAATTTACAGGAACACTACTTAAAAAAGACCATTCAATTTGCTGATAAACACAGTAATAATGTATTGAAAAACCAATGTTTGGATTGGCAAATTAATTTGTATGGGCAGCAACAAAAGGACAAAATTTTAAAAGTCATCAAGGGATTGTTGCAAGAAAAATCTGCTTATATCAATTATGTTTATCACGAACAATTGTCTTTTTTCTATCGACTGCTATCTAATTTACATCTTGATGATGTGCGTTTATTGGAAGAAGAAGGTGGCATTAAGCCTACTTATGAAACCTTAGATAGCCTTTCCACTCAATCCATCAATCCATTTTATGCGGCTGAATATAAAATCACAAAAGCTCGTTTTGCTTTTTTTGAAGACAGTTTTGAAATGCATATAAAAGACGCCGAAGCGTTTATTTATTCCCTTGAATTAATCCAAGAAAAAAGAGCACAATTGTTGAGACGAATCTATTTTATAAAAACAATTGTTGGTTTTCAGCGAGCTTCTAAACTAAGTTATTTATTGTCTTTTTCTCAGCAAGTTATAGATATTAGTTTGGCGTTTAAATATCGAGATAGCTTTAGTTTCTTTTACCACCAATTGTTCTTAATACTTGATAATCAGATAGATAAAGCAAAAGAGCAGTATAAAGAGCATGCTGATTTTTTCTATACAAAAAACACTTTGTTCTACAAAAAATTTATTGAGGCGTTGATTCTTTTAAAGAATGAAAATACCAATCATTTTAGTCAGTCAATGGCCCTAAAAATATTTAGTGAATTGACGCACTCGCCCAATTATTATGTATCGCTTTGGTCCAAATTATTGGAACTCAAAATTCATTATGAAGCAGGCAATGTCTTTTTGTGTAAGAGCTTGATTGAACGCATCAAAACTTTCTTACAAAAAAATAACCATCGCTTGTTTACCCATGAGGCTTCTTCTTTTATTTACCTGGTTTATCGAAGAAAATTGGCGAATAAAAAAATGATGCCAGAAAAGCCTGTGCTTTCTCCACTGCATCAATTTATTTTTGAAGGTATAAACGAAACTATTCCGTAACAAAACTTTTGGTGATAATCAGATTCACCCAATTGTCATCGCTTACGCCCATTAAGACAAAACCGTATTCTTTGTTTGGTTGAAGTGGTAGTACTGGTCCTGGTCGAGTGACGTTAAAAACGACGTTGTCTGTATTGTAAAATTGGAAGGAATAATCGGTGGTATATGTTGCCGATAATGCATCGCCTCGTTCATCGCTAATTACTTGGTAATAAATGACGTTATCATCGGCTGTTCCGTCCTCCCAAGTAAAGATGGGTTCGAGTGGATTGGTGAGGTCGGCTTCGCACAATTCGGGCGCATATTGGCTTGGCTTCGCATTGTATTTTATGCGGACAGGTTTGCAATACCAAAGCGTATCATTTGAAACATAAGAGACTCTCGCCCATTTGTCGGTACTGGGTTGTGGCAACAAAAAACGCTTCATAAATCCATTGAAAAGTGGCTCGTCTGCTACGTCTTTTTCTATAAATAAACTAAGGTCGTTGGGCGCATCGTCGGTGCTTGCTGTTTCGTAATAACGAAAATTAGTTGAGTAAGGCTTTGGGTAAAAAAACATGCTCAAAGGGCTGGCTGCATCGTCCAAAAACCCAACTTGTCCGCCCGCAGCACAGGCAACAAGTTCATTGAAAGGCTTCCAATCGGCATTGGCTTCGATATAGGCTTGTAAGCTGCCTTCTGGCGCATCATCGTCTTTGTTGCATGCGGTAAAGGTGAGTAAAATTAGTAGTAGGTATAGTGAATGTTTTGTCATTTTTTTGTTTTTTTGGGGGCGGAGGGGCGGTTTTTTATTTTCGTTCATAGACGCCATAAAACCATGTTTTGGGACTTTTTGTTGGATCGTCATCGCCATAATATCCATAACCAATGATGCTGTAGGTATCTCCTTCGGCTTTTTCTTTAAAATATTCTATTTTTAAGGGCGATGTGATGTTTCTTTCCCAAATGATGTAATTTTCATCATCCAAACTCCCCAAATGCACGACGTAATCGTCGGGTTTATCGACGATACAATACATTACACCATTTTCTACTTTGTTGATGGCATCGCTTTCTACGGTAACGACTTCCCCTTCCCAATTCGTATAGGTATCAATGATTGTTCCTCGTTGATAATAGGGACTGTCTGACTCATAAATATGCACAACATCAACAGTATTGCTCACTTTTAGCGGCAAATTTTCCAACAATTCTGGGTCAATTTCTCTTGTTTGCACCAAACTTGGCTCCTCCCTTTGCCCAAGTGTATCTTCATAGACATAAAAAATTCCTTCCCAACGTCCATCCAAAGATTTGAACACATTAGCATATTTTTCGTTTAATACTATGTCCTCCTGTGTGTCATTTGACTGCCCACAAGCGATTAAGGATAGTAGCAAAAGGTAACTGATGAGTTGTTTCATAGTCTCAAAACTACGTTATTTTCAGATTATTTTTGGCTTGTATTCCTAAAATGTCTGTGCTTTTACATTACTTTTGTGAGTTTGAGTTTAATTTTATGGAGAGAACGGTTTATAGCTTCGTGGCAATCATGCTCCCGCTATCCGCTATTATGGTGTCAAGGCAGACACATTGGGCTACGCCCGCCTACCCTGCCACCATACCGCTACTATCGGGTCTAGCTGGTTATAGACAGTACCTCTATCAATCGTTTTATAACAACAAAATATTATAGATGTTTTCATTTTTTAAGAAAAAACCGCCTAAAATTAAGGCGTTAGAAATTACAGATACCAATTTTAAAGATTTGGTTTTAAAAGCAGAAGCTCCTGTATTAATAGATTTTTGGGCTCCTTGGTGTGGACCTTGTAAAGTCTTAGGACCGATTATTGATGAATTGGCGAGAGAAAACGAAGGAAAGGTTGTCATTGGCAAAATCAATGTCGATGAGAATCCACATTTGTCTCAATACTTTAAAGTTCAGAGTATTCCAACGATGATGGTCATCGTCAATAAGAAGGTTACACAGCGTTTTAAGGGAATGGTGCCTAAGCCCAATTTACAGGAATTATTGGATAAATATGTTGAAGCTTACGAGCCTCCACCGCCACCAATAGCGGAGAATATTGAATCGACAGAAGAGAGTTAGTGAATAGAGGTTAAGTCCTTTCAAAATAGCCCCGATAGTAGCGTTATACCAAAACCAGTGTGGCCGCATATGTCGGAATGTATCGCATATGCTTGTGGCAGGCTTTTGGTATAGTAGCGGATAGCGGGACTTTCTGTAACGACGAAGGACTTTACAGTTCGCTCCAAATTAGAATTTTAAAAGCGTAAATCAATTACTAAATTTATATAGTTGATTGGGAGTTGGTATATTGACATCGTTCAATATACCAACTCCTAATTCAATCATTCACCCTCTTAAAACAATATCTAAGAGAACTTCTAATTCTTCTATTTTTTGGTCTGCATTGACTATTTTTTGATTTCGGTGAAATTGTAAAAGGCTTTCTATAATCATGCCTAAAACATCATTGGGTTCTAAAGGAGTGAGATACGCTTCGGTGTTACTTGTTTCCACATTGTTGAAGAAGCGACAAAGCACTTCAGGTTGTGAAATCATTTGCCCACTCATGGTCATATCCATATAGAAAGCGACATTGGTGGTTGGATTGTAGGGATTCGGAGAAGTTGTATTTCCCAGATAAGCAAGCACACTTTTATTTTCGGGTAAACGCATCATGCAAATGGGCAATTTAAGGCTTGTTGCCAACATCATATATAAGGCACTCAAAGAAATCACCTCGCCTTTTCTTGCGGTCATCACATTGTGAGGATAGTAATATTGGTAAATAAGTCCTTCGGTATTCAGCACTTTAAATCCGTAATTATCGAAAAAGATGCGGTTAAAAATCTTCATGATTTTTTGCGGATTGTCTTCTCGCTCAATCGCATAATTAATCTCATGGCTAATGCTGATAAGCTGTCCTTTCAGCCATTCTAAGTCAATATCAGGATACTGATAGGTACAGAGTAGCAAAATGCCTTTGCTCAAATCGTGTCGGTCATTTTTACTCCAACGCTCAAAGTTCTTTTGTAATTTTTGAAAGTGAATTTCTTGAAGGATATCCTCAATACGTTCTTGCATAAGACAGTTTTTAGTCCTATCCAAAACATGTTGTAGAATCGGAATAATTTTTGAGCCGAAAGTAAGAATTTCTTGTTTTACATGTTGGTAAACTTGGTGGTCAGGGTCTTCTATTAGATATAGCAAGGCCTTGACTTGAGTAGTGATAGTCATAGAAAATTTTGGTTAGTCTTTAAAATGTGTTCCCAGCGTGGAATAGGTAATTCCATTGAAGTTGTTTGACTAACTAGTTTTTTCTCGAATTATGCTTAAATCTAATGTTTTTTTTTTATATAACCTAACACCGATGTATATAAATTTATATATTAAATTTTATTTTAAAGACTAAGTAAAAGAATAATAAGTGATTACTAATAATAATGGTAGTAAAAAAAATTCAAATATGATTTATTTACTATCTCCATCCTGTTCTTTTGCGACTTCTTGTACATTGTCTGTCAGTTAGACTTCTTCGTACAGAAATTTAGCCTGCAAAGGTAAAGACCTTCCAATATAGACCCGATAGTAATGGTAGGAAAAATGGCGTTGGGTCTGCGATGGCTTTGCACAGAATGTAGTGTGCAAAAAGGAAGGCGGAAGCTGGGCTTTTCCTTTAATGAATAGCGGGACTATGCGTTGCTACGAAGCAACTGACCGTTCTCTCCTTAAAACTTCGAGCAAGAAAAAAATCACAATATCTTACCAACTAACAAAGCAAACTACATTAAGCTGATCTCTATTGCCCAAATTTAGAAACTGATTCATGTACCCAAGCTCTAATCTAAACATTTCATTTAGTCTATATCCTAAGCCACCATAAAGTCTGTTTCTGTCAAAAACGTCTTTTTTTGTATTCAAGAATATCTCATTATAGGCAGACAGGTAAAGTTCCTTTGGCGAATCGGCCTCTTTCCATAATGGGTAAGCAAGTCCAAGAAAATATCTAAATCTAAGTTTAAAGTCCTCTTCAACAAACCGCTGCTCAAACCTATATCGGTGTTGGAGTCGTAATTTTGCGACATTTTGCTTAGTGATAATCTGCTGAAAAATTCTATGTTCATTGACAATTAATTTTTCATTAGAGCCTGCATAGTTTTCACTTCTTATAAAACCATAGCCTAAAAGTAAGTTTGTATTGTCTGTAACATTAACACCTATTCCCGTTCTTAAAAGTAATTGTTCTAAGTCTCCAACAAAATTATAATTTCTGTACTGGACTTCATGATGCCAATTGAATTTATCATTAATCTTTTTATTTCCAAAAAGTAAAACCCAATTTCCTAGATCGCTCTGCTGGGCTGAAACTAAGAGAGGCATCAGAAGGCCGATTAACAGAACCCATTTGACTAAATTCATAAGAAAGATATTAAGTATTATGATATAGTGCCAAGATAATATTAGCTTATTTTCTTAGACTACATAAGTTTGAAAAACTCAATGTAGCTAGAAGGGTTTTCTATAGTGCCTTTTTCTGTAATTAATTTTATATTAATATTTCTTTCCTCTGCTTTTAAGGCAAAATCATCTAATATTTCTATAATATCATTATCCATATATCTTGTATTTCTAACATCTAATTCTAAGAATGAATTTTCAGGAAGATTGTCTAACTCTTTAAGAATAGCTCCTTTATTAAAAAAGGTTACTTCTTCGGCTAATGTCATTTTTATTTTTTTGTTATCTGTTCCTTCTCCTTCAATGTGTAGGAAATGAGAGTTTTGATAGCTTTTTATTAGTATTACAGCTATTCCCACGGCTAGTCCTAATGCTATGCCATATAATAAATCAATAAAAACGATGCCTAAAATGGTGACAATAAATGGAATAAATTGCTTCCAACCAAGGTCATACATTTTCTTAAATAGAGCTGGTTTTGCTAATTTATAACCCACTATAAAAAGTACTGCCGCTAATACTGATAAGGGAATTTTATTTAATATGGTAGGTATCAATATCACTGAAATTAACAACAGAAACCCATGCAAAATTGCAGACATTTTGGTTCTTCCTCCCGACTGTATATTTGCGGAACTCCTAACAATAACCTGAGTTATAGGAAGTCCTCCAATCATACCAGAAACAATATTTCCAGTTCCTTGTGCTAATAACTCTCTATTCGTTGGTGTTATATTTTTATGTGGATCTAATTTGTCTGTTGCTTCTACGCATAATAAGGTTTCAAGGCTGGCGACCAAAGCAATTGTAAATCCGATTACCCAAATATCTGGGTTTGTAATTTGGTTAAAATTAGGAAACCTAAATTGGCCAAGAAAGGAATCAAAATTTTGGGGTACAGGCACACTTACAAGGTGTTCTGCACTAATTCCAAATGTAGAATTTGTGGCGGTTAGAACATAGTAAACAATTCCTAAAACTACAGCGACTAAAGGTCCTTGAACCAACTGGAAGAATTTTCCTTTTTTTGATAAAATATTACTCCAGAGTAGTAGTATGCCCAGAGCAATCAGACCAATGATGGTAGACCCTAAACTTATATTACTAAATGCCTCAAGGATTCCTGAGAAGGTATTGCCTCCATCTACTTGGAAGAATGCAAAATCTCCTTCTGGATCAGAGTCATAGCCAAAGAAGTGAGGAATTTGTTTAAGAATAATAATGATTCCAATTCCAGTCAGCATTCCTTTAATGACCGATGAAGGAAAATAGTAACCGATGACACCAGCTTTTAATAATCCAAAAATTACTTGAATGACGCCTCCCAAAACAACTGCCAATAAGAAGTTTTCAAAACTTCCTAAGCTACCTATCGCAGATAATACTATTGCGGCCAATCCAGCTGCTGGCCCGCTTACACCTATGTTAGAACCACTTAATGCTCCTACGAAGATTCCCCCTACAATTCCTGCAATTAAACCAGAAAATAGCGGTGCTCCACTTGCTAAAGCAATTCCTAAACACAGTGGTAGGGCTACAAAAAAGACGACTAAACTTGCTGGAATATCATTCTTTAAATACGCAAACTGATTCTTCATATTTCTAATTTTAGTACAATAGTACAAAACATTAGCAATACTAACAATTTTAAGAGTAGATAGTTTATTATTATTAGTAATAATACTTTATTAATTACTAGTTATTCTGTACCTTGCGCTATGTTGTTTATATTATCTGACATATCAATGCCAGAAGGCTTATCTATAAAAGATCCTTTACAAAGTAAATTAGGCAGAAGTATTATCACACATGGCATAATTCTAATGGAGGAGTTAGGCTTCGAAACCTTTACATTTAAAAAATTAGCCATAAAAATGGGGTCGAATGAAACCTCATTGTACCGTTATTTTGAGAATAAACATTTTCTACTGCTCTATCTTGTGGTTTGGTATTGGAATTGGGTTCACTATCTAATTGATTATAATACAATGAACATAACCGACCCGAATCGGAAATTGAATATCATCATTGATAATTTTGTAGATGCTAGTAAAGAGAACCCTTCCGTCGATTTTGTGAATGAAAAAATTTTGCATAGACTCATCATCTCAGAATCTGCCAAAGCTTATCACACCAAAAATATTGATGAAGAAAACAAACAGGGGTTCTATCTTAGCTACAAAGCACTCATACAAAAGGTAGCAGATGTCATACTCGAAATCAATGACACGTTTCCTTATCCACATTCTTTTGCTATCACTCTTTTTGAAATGGCAAACAATGAGATATTCTTCGCAGAACACTTGCCGAGACTAACAGATATTTGCGTGAAAGAAGGAAATTATGATGAGGTAAATAAACTATTGAAATATTATACATCTAAAATGCTTATGAAAGAAGAGTGAGCTGGAGAATATTTGTGTAGGTGGGATTATATCGGGAATGATGTCTATGCGTTCGAGTATTGTGATTCCTTATGAATTTTTTCTGGCGTGATATCCTCTGCTCTTTTAATGGTTACTCCAAAAAGAGCTGCAAAAAAACTGACGAAACTTATACATGCATTCTATTTATGATACAGTAAACTTAAAGTGTAGTAGTTAAGCCCTGTTAAAAAATGGCTGCTAAAAATCAAGATACACTTAATAATTTTAATTTGGAGCGCATGGTTGGGTGCTTCGTCAAAAACGGCAAGGCCCGCTATACGCTACTATACCAAAATCCCCACAATATGCGCCAACGCTGTTTTGGTATAACGCTACTATCGGGGCTAGTTGGAACGGTCTTTCCTACTCCATATAGCAAAAGTTTTATGTATACGTTTCACTTATTTTGTATAAAAAGATTGATTAGGTGAAGTCATTTACTCCACGGATTATCAATGATATTCATTTTAATGAGTAGCCTTGATAATCCATTATTTCTGTATCTCAGTGGAATTGCGTTTATAGGTAGAATTTCATTTGTTGCCTTATTCTTAACTTTGATAGGTGTTAAATATATTCTTGGTCCAGGGCCCTCTTCTATCCATTCTTTGAGAGGAACTTCAATCTGTCCAAATGGATGATCAATTATTATTATCAATTGTTTTTCAGACATCACACATTGTATTTTAAGCTGTTTTGCTTATGACAAATATAGCAAAATCGACCTAAACCAAAAAATTCAAATGCAAAAGTTGAGACAGTCCAGAATAGACCCGATGGTAGTGGTATGGCTTTCTTTTGGTGCTGTAGTTCTTAGTGCTGTGGTGCTGTGGTTCGGTTCTTACTTGATGTATGGTTTTTGTTTAGCCATAAGAACGGACAGCGGGCCCATGCGCCACAACGAAGTAACAAACCGTTCTCTCCAAAAAAAAATAAGAATATGAAAAGAGGATATGAAAAAGATAGGATAGAAAAAAAGCAGGTGGTAGCTAAAATGTAATGAATATTCCCCATTGTGGAACGAAAGTCCCTAATTCACTACAAACTACCACCCTTATTAAACCCAGCTTCTAAACTTTAGAAGACGGTGTAAATTTAGTAATAAAAATTGTTTGTTATTCAAAAAAGTCTGCCTTTTATTTGACATTCAAAGGATAATGTCACTTTATTTTTATTTGCATCAGGGTAGCAATGGACAAAGCCCTTGTTTTGGCTATTTCGGCTGTTGGTCCTTCAAACAGCGTATCAATTGTTTCTGTAAATAATGCCAACCAGCGATTAAAATGGGCTTTGGTCAAAGGCACTTTAAGATTTAGGTCTTGATGAATTTTGATGGGATTTCGCTTGTAATTGTGTTTGTCGAACAAAACCCCTTCCCAAAAGTCATACATAATCGGAAAATGCGCTTCCCAATCAATAGAAACGACATCATTAAAAATAAAGCCAATCTGCTCATCTTGACGAGCCTTTTCGTAAAAAGCTTGAATCAACAAAGCGACATCTTCCCGATTTTCTACATCTTTCTTGTTCATAAGGCTTAAACTTGGACTAAGTCTTTCTTATTGCCAAATTTCTTTTGATAATCAACAATACTTTGCTCAATAATCTTAAAAGCCTTATCTCGTCCTTGAAATTCCTTAACGATTACCTCTTTATTCTCCAATTTCTTGTAGTCTTCAAAGAAATTACGAATTTCGTTGATGAAGTGCATGGGTAATTGAGTAATATCATTGACATGATTGACACTCATATCGTTTTTTGCAACCGCAATAATCTTATCGTCAATTTCATCGACATCCACCATATGCATCACCCCAATTACTTTGGCATCAACCAAACATAATGGCTGAATGGCAATCTGAGAAAAAACCATAATATCCAAAGGATCATCATCATCACAATAGGTTTGAGGAATAAAACCATAATTTGCAGGATAATACACAGAAGAATACAAGACACGATCCATTTTCAACAAACCGCTCTCTTTATCTAATTCATACTTTGCTCTTGTGTTTTTAGGGATTTCGATAATACCTGTTACAATTTCAGGAATATTCTCTCCAATAGAAACATCATGCCAGGGATTCATATTTGTATATTTTTTAGTATAATTATCAATCATTTATCTTATAATATTAGTTCAAAAAGGAGGCAAAAGTAAGCCTATTTTATTGAACTCGCCACTCTTTTTTTCCACAAAATAAACTGCACACAAAATAATACGTAAGAAACAACCAATCAGTTACTTATAAATTAGAATACTATTGTATTAATAGAAAAAAATAAAATTAAAGTCCTATTGTATCCGTTATGACTTTCTTAAGAACCTAAGGATGCGCTGCCACCCAAATTTCTCCATCTTCAAATACTTCTTTTTTCCAAATCGGAACGGTTTGTTTTAGCGTATCAATTGCAAATTCACAAGCTGCAAAAGCAGCTTTTCGATGGGGCGTTGCCACGGCAATAATTACCGCAATCTCTCCAATCTCCAAAATACCCACTCGGTGATGTATGACGACTTGCAAGGCTCCCCATTTTTTTACGACTGCCACCGCTATTTTGTTCATTTCTTTTACCGCCATTGGCACATACGCCTCAAATTCCAGCCGCAAGACCAGTTTTCCTTTCGTCACATTGCGTACCGTTCCCACAAATACCGTCGTTCCACCTGCTGCACCATCTACGACCAATTCGGTACAAGCTTCTACGGACAAAGCCGTTTCTTTTATCTGAATATCTATCATTTTTTTGTTTTTGGTGACGGTGACAGGTAACAATGGGTCAAAAACTGTCCTCACCACATAGCCTTTGAATCACGGATTTTTTTATGGATTTATTAGATTACACAGACTCTCAAACCACAAAAACCACTCAAATAATACAACCACATAAACCAAATCACCCCCCACTCACTGGCGGAATAATCACGACTTCATCGGAGGGATTCAACACAAAATCATCGGCACAATACGCATCATTCACCGCAAAAGCCAAGCTTCTCAAACGCCCAAAATCGGGATATTCGTTCAACAAACGGTTTTTGAATGCCGAAATCGTTTCTCCTGTTTCCACCTCTATTTCTCGTTGTTGAAACCCCAAAATATCCTTAGCAATGCCGAAAGCCATTATCTTTATTTTCATAATTTTTCTATAAATTGTCTAAACGTTTCCCAATTTAAGGTGACACAAGTTTTACGAGCAGGAAAGTTACGTACTTCTCCAAAGGCGAGCAAATCTTTGTCCACAAAATCCCCTTCTCCCCCATCAATAAAATCCAAAAACTGTTCCACAAAAGTACTTGCTTCCTCCACAGACAAACCTTGCAATTTTTTTGCCAAAACCGAGCCTGCTGCCTTTGCAATCAAGCACCCAAATCCGTGAAAATATAAGGACATAATTTTTTCCTCCACGACCTCCACATACCATTCAAATTGGTCGCCACAAATGGGATTGTACGCCTCCACTACATGCATCGCCTCCGCCCGTTTCTCAAAAAATAATGGCGTATTTCCGTGCGCTCGAATCACTTCTTTATACAAATCTTTTACCTGCTTTTTCATCTTCTTTTTTATCTATTTTTTTGGAGAGAACGTTTTGTTGCTTCGTCGTTACACATGGGCCCGCTGTCCGTTCTTATGGTGGCTTGCCTGCGCTGCGGGCAGACACATGGGTCTGCCCCTACCACGCCACCATACCACTACCATCGGGTCTATTTTGCGCTGTCAGAACCGCTATTTTTCTGTAAAAAAAGCCACACACGCCCTTATTCCACGTATCAACGCCTTCACATCGTCCTCCGTATTGTATAAGGTAAAAGATGCTCGCAATGTTCCCGAAATTCCATAAAACTGCATCAATGGTTGTGTACAGTGATGTCCTACTCTTACAGCGATATTTTGCTCATTCAAGAAGGTGGCTGCATCGTGTGGATGTACCCCCTCTAATATGAAGGAAATGATGCCACTTTTCTCTTTTGCTGTTCCAATGATGCGTACTTGTTCGTTTTCTAAAAGCTTTATTGTTGCTAAATCTTTTAGGATATTTGTATGTGCTTCTAACTCTCCTTTATCGAATTGTGCCAAATAGTCCAAAGCTGCTCCTAAACCTATTGCCCCAACAATATTGGGCGTTCCTGCCTCAAATTTCTGGGGGATTGGGGCGAAAGTCGTTTTTTCAAAGTTTACGGAGCGAATCATAGCTCCCCCAAATTGATAGGGTTTCATTTGTGCTAAAAGCTGTTTTTTGCTGTACAATACGCCGATTCCTGTCGGTCCTAAAAGTTTGTGTCCAGAAAAAACGAAGAAATCCGCATCTAATTCCTCTATATTGATGGAATGATGTAAAACACTTTGCGCTCCGTCAATTAAAACAGGTATATTTTTTTCGTGCGCTTTCGTTATAATCGCCTCAATCGGGTTGATTGTTCCCAATGTATTGGAAATGTGGATTAAGGACAGTATTTTAGTACGTTCATCTAATAAATCGTCTAAGGTTTCTAATATCAATTCCCCTGCTTTCGTTATAGGGATGATGCGTAAGTTGGCTTTTTTTTGGATACAAATTTGCTGCCAAACGACTAAGTTGGCATGGTGTTCCATTGCACTGATAACAATGTTGTCGCCCTCTGATAAATTGGGAAAAATGAAGGATTGTGCCACTAAATTGATGCTTTCTGTCGTTCCTTTAGTGAAGATGATTTCCCCCGATTGAGGAATGGTAAAATAGTGCTTAATTTTTTGGCGAGCTGCTTCGTATTTTTGAGTGGCTACTGTGGATAAATCATAGATTCCTCGATGAATATTGGCGTTTTCGGCTTGGTAATATTGGGTGATGGCGTTGATGACTTGTTTGGGCTTTTGGGTTGTCGCTGCATTGTCAAGGTAGATAAGCTGGGGATAGGTCTCAAAAATGGGAAAATCCTTCTTTATTTCTTGGGCATTTAACATTTCTCAAAGATAATACTTTATTGGATAAGGGACGAGTTTTGGGAAGACGAAGGGACGTATTTTTCGGACGAAAGAGATGTTGGGAATTTTCTATAAGTCAGTCCATTGCAAAATGTTTAACTTTGTCCAAGCAAATACGCAAAAAAGTGATAATTTTAGGTTTGAAGGTGAGTGATAGAAGAATGATTAGCAGAACAGTTCGTTTATCGTTGAGACCATGCAAAATAGACCCGATGGTAGTGGTATGGCAAGTAGTTTTTGTGGTTTAAGTAGTTTGTGTAGTTTTTGTGGTTGTTTTAGTGTGATAGGTCCATCATACTTGCCATAAGAACGGACAGCGGGACCGTGCGTCACGACGAAGCGACAAACCGTTCTCTCCTAAAAATTAAGATTTAGAATTTCTATAAAGACCGTTCTCTCCTAAAAAAATAAAAAAAGATGTTGGTAGATAATCATAATAGAAAAGTCAATTATTTGAGGATTGCGGTGACGGATCGGTGCAATTTGCGCTGTTTTTACTGTATGCCTGCGGAGGGCATCAAATATGTACCCAAAAATGACTTATTGACGTATGAAGAGATGTTGCGTTTGGTGGGTTTGATGGCGAATATGGGGATTTCGAAGGTGCGGATTACGGGCGGTGAGCCGTTTGTGCGACGGGGAATTATGGATTTTATGACGAATTTGTCCAAAATCAAAGGAATTGAGCAGATTAATTTGACGACGAATGGTTTGCTGACGGCTCCTTTTATTCCGCAATTGTTGGATATGGGGATTCATTCGGTGAATCTGAGCTTGGATACAGTGGATGAAGAACGCTTTTTTAAGATTACTCGACGTAAGGGATTAAAAAAAGTTTTGAAGACGCTTGAACTTTTAGTCGAAAATAAAGTCAAAACGAAGATTAATTGTGTGGTGATGGAAGGACAAAATACGGATGACCTGTTGCCTATGACGCTTTTGGCTAAAGACAACGACATATCTGTTCGCTTTTTGGAAGAAATGCCTTTTAATGGAACGGGACAGCGTTTGCAAGGTTTTACGTGGAATCATCAGCACATTTTGGCACAGTTGCAAGAGCATTTTCCGACCCTCTATAAAGTTCCCGACCCTCCACATTCTACCTCTCTAAATTATCAAATACCCGACTTTAAGGGAAGCATTGGGATCATTCCTTCCTTTTCTCGTACATTTTGTGGAACTTGTAATCGGATTCGTCTGACACCGCAAGGGATGATTAAGACGTGTTTGTACGATGCTGGTGTTTTTAATGTGAAGGATTTGATGCGAGAGAATTTATCGGATGAAACCGTAAAAGAACATATTTTGCAAGCTATTGGTCGTCGTGCTAAAAATGGTTTTGAGGCGGAAGAAAATAGAGGGGCGGTTTCGGAGTCGATGTCTACGATTGGTGGATGATTTGTTTAGTGCTTAGTACTTGGTTCTTAGTGCTTAGTTTGCATCTCGCAATTTACTTGACATGAGCAATGAATTAGCAAACCAACTAATAAATTTATGGAAGAAAACATTTTTGAAAAATCAGAGAAAGCACTTTTGAAAAGAGGATTTACCATAGAAAGTAAAGATATTGAACGTCCGTGGGGTGGTTTTTTTGTAATTGCGGAAGCGGAAGCCCCCACTTTTGCAGCAACTTATTTTCCTCATATTGCACAAGAAGACTTGTTGGGGGGAAAACGGGTTTGTCCCAAAGTCTTGTTGGTTGCGCCTAATAAACGATTGTCTTGGCAGTATCATTTTCGGCGTTCTGAGGTTTGGACGATTGTGGAAGGAACGGTTGGCGTGATTAGAAGCGAGAATGATGAGGAAACGCCTTTGGAAACCTATACCGTCGGTGATACCATTACGTTGGCTCAAGGCGAGCGACATCGTTTGGTGGGCTTGGACGATTGGGGCATTATCGCTGAAATATGGCAACATACTGATCCTCAAAATCCTTCGGATGAAAATGATATTGTGCGTTTACAGGATGATTTTGGTAGATAAGGGACAGGTGACAAGGAACGAAGACCAAGAACTACCGAACCAAGTGAAGCTATGACGCTACTATCGAGGCTATTTTTCATGGTTTAAACGCTATTAAACTTTTATTAATAGTAAATATATTTTTATAGAAAACAATTTCTTAATCATTCAACAACAAAAAGAATTTCATAACTATGCGAACAATATTTAAATATATACCAACTATTCTCACCCTTCTTTTTTGTCTTAGTTTTGCGACGCCTATCATTGCACAACAAAGCAATGGTGCTGCACAAGTTGCGCCCGTTCTACATACGGAATTGTCTTTGTCGTATCAAGTAAGTGAGCCTAAAGAAATGCGAGCAGAAACGCCCATGGTCATTATGCTACACGGCTATCGAAGTAATGAAACGAATTTTCTTAGATTAAAGAATAATTTTCCTTCGCATTTTTTGTTTGTAAGTGTACAAGCTCCAATTGCGTATTCTGATACACATTTTGCGTGGTATGGGTTGGATTTTTCGACAGATGAAAAAAAGCCAAACTTAGAAGAAGCCGCAGAAAGCAGAAAAAAATTAGCGAAATTCATTAAAGAACTTCAACAAAAATATGCGGTTGCACCAGACCAAACTTTTTTGTTAGGATTTAGTCAAGGGGCGATTATGTCTACGAGTATGGGGTTGCTGCGTCCTGACTTAGTGGGTGGTGTTGTTCCGATTAGTGGACGTTTGCCAAAGGCTGTTGATTTTGAGCAAAGTAGCGAAACGACTTATCCGTCTTTCCTCATTATTCATGGGGAAAGCGATGAGGTGATTTCTGTGGGAGAAGCCTATGGAACTTTGAAAAAATTAAATGATCTGGGGGCTAAAAAAGTCGATAGATTGTTTCATCCTGATGGGCATACTATCACACCCGATGTCATAAGAACAATTAATGAATGGTTTGAGGTAAATGCTTTTTAAAATTCTAATCTTTAAATTCTAATTTCTAAAACAGACATAATTAGCTTACCAGAATCCCTTATGTATATGTTCTGTAAAAACCTTGTATTTTTATTTACTTTATTGCTTTTATTTTCCTCTTGTTCTATGCAAAAAATGCTTTACGATTTACATGCACCCAATGATGCTTTTGTTTTGCCTAAAAAGCTTAATGAAATATCGGGATTGAGCATGATAAATGATTCTACATTGGTTGCCGTACAAGATGAACGGTCTATTTTGTTTTATATCAATGCGCCTACGGGTGAAATTATAGAGCGAAAAGATTTTGGAAAAAACTCGGATTACGAAGGTGTTACCCACATTCGTAAAACGTATTATATTCTTGAAAGCAACGGAACGATTGTAAAGTATCACAAAAAAAAGAATGGCAAAAAATACGATTTTAAAAACAGTAAGAATTTCGACTTTGAGGGAATTTGTGCTGATGTAAAGAACGATAGATTATTGGTGGCATGTAAAGAACCTGGAAAGAAAAAGCATAAAGAGGATATTATCATTTATGCTTTTTCTCTTTCTAAAAAGGAATATCAAAAAGAGCCTTTATACAAAATAGATAAAAGCAAGATTCACCCTAAGTTTAAACCTTCTGGTATTGCGGTGCATCCAAATGGAAACCTTTATATATTAAGTTCTGTTTCTCGAAGCCTGTTGATTCTTTCGGAGGATAGCAAGACTTTTAAAACAATCTCTTTGCCAAAAGAATATTTTCACCAACCCGAAGGCATTACTTTTAGCAAACAAGGAGACTTGTATATTTCTAATGAAAAACGCAATAAAAAACCGACTTTGTTGCGTTTTGAGATGAAGGTAAGTAAAAAAAAATCTAATCTTTAAACTCTATTTGTTTGCTAGAGGTAGAGACCTTACAAGATAGACCTGATAGCAGTGGTACACGAATGGCTGAAAGGTTTTGCGAGGGCGTGTAGGAACGAATAGCAGGACCTTCCGTGACGACGAAAGCAATAGACCATTCTCTCCAAATCAAAAACATTACTTAGAAAACTTCAACACCTCTACCCCATCTTCTTTCAAAAAAACAAGGATGGAATTATTCACTGTATATGTAGCTGTTTCGCTTAATGCTTGACGGAAATCACTATCCAGATTATTGATATTAGGACAGTATTTTTTTGTTCCTCCAACCATTCCAAAAGTAATTGTTCCTTCTTCTAAGGTTTTAATTTCCCCAAAAATCTGATTACAACCATCATTCCCACTGATTTTCATTTCATCTATATTGAATTCGATAGAGGGATGTGCATCAATCTTAATGACTTCGCCTTGAATGCTTTTGGCAGTCCAAATTCCCGTTAAATCTGCAATGGGATTGTTGTTGTTATTTTTTGTATTCATACAAGCACTAATGAGCGTAAATAAAGTAATGAGAAGATATTTCATGGGGTTATTTATTTTTTGATTTAGACTTATAATCACTTATCTGGTTTAAAAGAATCACTTTTTCGCCAAAATTCGCTTCACTTCTTCCAATTCTTCAGGACGATTTACATTCATTAATGCCGTTGGGTTCTTTGGCGTCAACTCCTGTATATCGCTATTGATTAGCACTTTGCGAGGACAGGTGTACCCTTGTCCTATAAATTGCAACATAATTGGATAGGCTTTTGGTTCCCATAACGTAATTAAAGGCTCGGTAAATCCTGTCTGTTGGTTGTGAAAAGCGGTGGCAATTTTGGACGGATTGCGCTGGTTTAAGAGTTCTTCCAAAATCGTTTTATCCAATAAAGGTAAGTCACAAGCAACGACCAAGCAAGCTTTGTCACTGTATTTTTGGAACGACGAAAGAATTGCCCCCATCGGTCCCATCCCTATAAATGTATCAGGCAATAAGTCAAATTTACTTTCTATTTGGGTCGTCTGGTCGGCACGACAAGAGATATAAACGTTCTCACAAAATCCGCTTAATAAGTTGGCAACGTATTCTTGTTGGGGTTCGCCATGGTAGGCGATGAGGCTTTTGTCTTTTCCCATGCGTTCGCTTCGTCCGCCTGCCAATACGATACCGTTAATCGCAGGAATATTTTTTTGCCAATCGCTGTAAATAAAGTTGGCAATGCGTTCTACTTCGCTAATTCTAAATACGGGAATTTCGTTGATGCGATTGTACAAATGTTCTTGTAAAAAATCGAATATTTCGTTTTCGCCATCATCTAATAAGAGGAGCGATACATTTTTGAGTTTGTCTAATTTTCGAGCTAAAGATTCTCGTTTTTTTTCGTTGACAACCACTATTTGTTTTTGGGCTTTGAAGTGATTGGCATTGATGAGAATGATGTCGCTTTCGTTGTAGTATTGGCGTTGTTGATATTCGTTGAGCGTACCATTTAGGTTAAATTGATGGTACGTTATTTTATCGGTATAAGCGAAATGTGGCATATCGTTCACAACCGTTTCTTCATCGTTAGACGAATGTTCTGCATCGACATAAGCGACCTTGCATTTATTTCTTAAATGCGTAATAATGCCTTTAGCAACTTTCTGAATATTGCCACAAGGTGCGCCAATAAAGCCCCATTCATTCCTGCCAAATCTTCCTAAAAAGGGTCGGCTAATTTTGGCGTGTTTTTTGGATTTATGTTCCTTTGAAATCACGTTTTCCTCCTGTTTTTTCGATTAATTTTGTTTCTTTTATGGTAATGTCATGCGAGAAGGCTTTGCACATATCATAGATGGTCAAGGCGGCTACACTTGCGCCCGTCAAGGCTTCCATTTCCACGCCCGTTTTGGCGGTCAATGCCGTTGTGCATTCGACGACGACTTTTTTATTTTCGTTGATAAAAATTTTGATTTGGCAATCTTCTAAGCCCAATGGATGACACAATGGAATCAATTCGCCCGTTTTTTTGGCTGCCATAATTCCTGCGATGATGGCGGTTTGGAAGACTGGTCCTTTTTTGGTCTGTATCTCCTCCCCTTCCAATAAGTCCATCACGACGGTGGGCAAGCATACAACTGCCCTCGCTTTTGCCGTCCTAAACGTCACTTTCTTTTGCGATACATTCACCATCGAAGGATTACCGTTTTTGTCTAAATGCGTAAATTCGTTCTTTTCGTTTAAGTCGTTGTGGTTCATTCATTTTATTGTTTAAGTCGTTTGTGTGATAGTGATTAATTTAGTTTTTTTTGATTAATGAAATAAGGAGCGAAAGGTTTGTTGCTTCGTCGTGACGCTCAGTCCTGCTATCCATTCTTATCATTTAGCCTTTCTTATATTTGCCAAGCAAAAAAATGATACCATTTCTATCAGGGCTATTTTGCATGGTCTCGACCTCTACCTAATACACTAATTTCCTAATCAACTAATATACTAATTCCCAATACACTAGTACGTAAATATAGGAAAAGCCTCACCCACTTCAAAAACATCTCGTTCCGCAGGCAATTCCATAAAGGCATCGGCATTGGCTAAATTTGCGTGATCGCCTGAGCCATTTCCTTTCAGAGGTATTGCCCATTGTTGTCCCTTTTTGTCGCAGAATATTTTGACGGGAAGTAAGTATTGTAAGGCAGGTTTAAAACTGAATTGTTCACTTAAAGTGGCGTATTTTTCCTCATAGATCGGCAGTTCCAAACTCGCTCTTAGCCACGGAATAACGTAACGATTCGCACACATAAAGGACGAGACGGGATTACCCGGTAAAGCAAAGACAATCGTGTCGTTCTGATAATGTCCGAACCAAAAAGGTTTTCCTGGTCGTTGTTTTACTTTGTGAAAAAGTTTTGTGACGCCCAAATCATTTAAGGCTTTGGGAATCAAGTCGAATTTCCCCATCGAAACGCCTCCACTTAAAATCAAGGTATCAAAATCTTGTAGGGCTTTTTTGACGACTTCGTTTACTTCTCCCTCTTCATCATTGATGTGTAAAAATTTAGCTTTGATTCCCCACTTTGCTAAAACACCTTGAATGGCGTAATTGTTGGAACGGCGGATTTGATAGACTTTTGGTTTTTTGTGGACAGGAACAAGCTCGTCGCCAGAGGAAATAATGACGACTTTGGGCAGTTTTTTTACAGTGATTTTTGATAGTCCTACGGTGGCTGCTATCGCTATGGTCGCTGAATTGATAATCGTGTTTTTCTCAACCAAAAGGTCGCCTTTGGCTCTATCGCTTCCTTGATGGTGAACATTTTGTTTGATTATTACTTTTTCTTTACTATTAACAGCCGCTTTATTTCCCTCAATTTTTAAGTCTTCGTAACGAATAACGGTATCTGTCCCTTCAGGTAGTATCGCTCCTGTCATAACCTCAAAACAAGTATTCGTCGCTTCCAATTTTTTTTGGGGCATTCCTGCAGCTTGTATGCCAATAATGGGAAAGACATTTGTAGTAAAAACATACTCCCCAAAGTCAACAGCAATCCCGTCCATTGTGACTCTATCAAATGGCGGAAAATCTCTATCGGCTCGAATCTCTTCGGCTAAAACTCTTCCCAATGCTTTGGATAAGGGAATTTTTTCTGTCGCCAAATGGAGTCGGTTTTTTAAAACAAGGTCGGTTGCTTCTTGAATGGAAATCATAATTTTTTCTTTCTACGTTGAGACCATGAAAAATAGCCCTGATAGGAGCGTTATAGCCTGTTTTAGTTTTTGTGGTTTAAGTGGTTTTTGTAGTTTTTGTGGTTGTATTATCCTTTATAAATAGGTTGCTTCTTGGCTATAGTAGCGGATAGCAGGCCTAAATGTAACGACGAAGCTCCAAACAGTTCGCTCCTAATAAAAAAGCCACCTATAAAAGATGGCTTCTTAATTTTTTATTCTATTGATGAGTTAATGTAGTGCAAGAATTTTGGGTCTTTACAATACTACTTAAACGACAAAAACCACAAAAACTAAAGACTATAAATGCTCATCAAAAGCTGCCATTAAATTTTGTGCGATTAATTCTGCTGGGCGACCTTCGATGTGTAATCTTTCGATGAAGTGTACCAATTCGCCATCTTTGAATAACGCCATTGACGGCGATGATGGAGGATAAGGCAACATGTATTCACGGGCTTTGTTGGTCGCTTCACCATCAACACCTGCAAAAACTGTCGTAATTCTGGTAGGTACTTTTGCCGAATTTTCAACTGCATGCTTTGCAGCAGGACGTGCATTTCGAGCAGCACAACCGCAAACAGAGTTTACAACAACCAAAACGCTTCCTTCTTTTTGGTCTAAAATTTCTTGAACTGCTTCTGGAGTTGTCAATTCTTCAAAACCTGCTCCTGACAAATCTTCTCGCATAGGAGCTACTAATTCTACTGGATACATATTTAAAAATTTTATTGATAAAAGTTAATTTAAAATCTTTTTTATTATTGCTATTTTAAAATCTCGATCTAATGAGTAAGTTGTATCATTCATTTGTACATACTCAAATAACATCAAGGCTTTTTTTAAATTGCTTATTGCTTTTTCTTCGTTATTTTCTTTGAGTTGAATATCTGCTTTTTGAAATAATAATTCTGCGGCAATGTGTAGATATTCTAAATTTTCTGTTCCTTTTTCTAAGAGTGTTTCGATAAAGTTTTTGTTAGGTAATTCTTCAAAAAAATCTAATTGTTCTTTCAACATTTTTTCTGAAGCGTGCTCCATAATTTCCATAGCAGATTTGTAATCGCCTTTTTCTTTAAAGCCCATTACCTTCGCCAAAACTTGCCCCAACTGCTCAAACTGTCGCAGTAAATAATCTTGCTGAAACACAATTTTAAATTTTAAATTCAAAAAAACCAAACCACAAAAACTACTTAAACCACATAAACTAACTACCCCACTTCCAAGTTTTTCAACATAATGTCTTTACAACCTTTCCGCATTGGATGATTGCTGCTGTAAATGCGCTCTACCACTAATTGTCGAAATTCGTCTTTTGGAGCGATTAAATCTTTTAGTGTTAAATCCGTCAAAACCTTATCGACGGCCAACTGCAAAATGCGCCATAGAGAACGAATCGAACAGTCCACCGAATCCGTACACAATTTATCTAAAACCTCATTTTCAGAATCGCTTTCGTCGAACAAACGCCCACCCAACTCTGCTAAAACTTTGCTTAACAAAATCTCGTCGGCAGGCTTTGCCAAACTGTAGCCACCAATTTGTCCTCTTACGCTTTTGACGAAACTCGCTAAACGCAGAATACGCAACGTTTTTGCGACCATTGATCCCGACAATTTTTCCATTTCACTAATTTGGTTGATTGTCAAGCCATCTTCCGAAGATTCATTCATTGCCAATGTCAATAAAATTCGCAAACCGTAGCCTTCTTGTGTACTTATTTTCATAATACTTCCTGAATTAAATTCCTAAAACATATCTAACTCCAACCTAGCTTCTTCTGACATAAAATCCTTTTCCCAGGGAGGATCAAACGTCATTTCAACGTGAACATCACCAATTCCCTCTGTTTGTTCCGCAGCAGCTTGTACCTCTAAAGGCAAGCTATCAGCAACAGGACAATTGGGCGCAGTAACAGTCATGGTGATAAAAACATTGTTCATTGGCGGATAGACTTGTATCTCATAAATCAGTCCTAAGTCGTAAATGTTTACAGGAATTTCGGGATCAAACACCTCTTTAAGTTGTTCAATAACGCCCGCTTCTATTTCTGCTTGTGTTTTCATTAATTATTGGTTATTGATTATTGTTTCTCCTTTAGTTGAAAAACGTATGCATACTGTTTCATCAACTTCATCATCGCCGTCAAACCATTAGAACGCTGTGAACTCAAATGCGCTCGTAGATTGATTTTGTCTAAGAAATCGAACGAGTGTTCCGCTATCGCTGTTGGTGTTTCTTCCGATAAAATTCGGATCAAAATCGCAATGATTCCTTTTGTAATTACCGTATTACTATCTGCTACATAGACCACTTTTCCGTCTTCCAAAGTCGCATCCAACCAGACCGTTGATTGACATCCTTTGACGATGCGATTATCCGTTTTCAATGCCTCATTCATTGGTGGCAAGCTCTTTCCTAAGTCGATGATATATTCGTATTTGTCCATCGAATTTTCAAACAAAGCAAATTCCTCTGCCAATTCTTGTCCTTTTTCGTCTATCGTCATATTGTTATCAGAGAATAAAATATTTGAAAAAAATTCATCTTAATTAAATATAGTTTTTTTGGAGAGAACGGTTTAGTTCTCCGTCGTTACGCACGGTCCCGCTGTTCGTTCTTATAGTGGCTTACCCACAAATATGACATTTTCTACAAAAATGTCATATTTTGCCAACGCTACACTATACCACTACCATCGGGTCTATTTTGCATGGTCAGCACGTTAAGGATAGTATCAAAAACCTAACTCAACATTCGTTTTGCTCGTTCCAAACCATCAACTAATACATCAATTTCTTCTTTTGTATTATAAAAGGCAAAACTCGCCCGACAAGTTCCCGAAATTCCCAAACGATTCATCAAAGGCTGACAGCAATGATGTCCTGTTCTGATGGCAATGCCCAATTGGTCTAAGATGACACCGACATCATAAGGATGGTGATCGCCCAATAAAAAAGAGACAACGCTTGCTTTGTGTTTTGCTGTTCCAACAAAGCGTAAGCCTTCAATTGTGGAAAGTTTTTCTGTCGCATACGCCAACAATTCTTTTTCCTGTTTTTCGATAAAGTCCCAGCCAACTTGCTCTAAATATTCTATGGCTGCCATCAATGCGATACCTCCTGCTATGTTGGGCGTTCCTGCTTCAAACTTAAAGGGCAAATTGTTGTAGGTCGTTTTCTCAAACGTAACTTCTTTTATCATTTCTCCGCCCCCTTGATAGGGTGACATTTCTTCTAAAATCGCTTCTTTTCCGTATAGGATGCCCATTCCTGTTGGTCCGCACATTTTATGAGAGGAAAAGGCTAAAAAATCGCAATCTAAGGCTTGCACATCAACTCTTTGGTGTGGAACTGCCTGCGCTCCATCCAACAAAACCTTTGCCCCTACTGCATGCGCTTTCTCAATAATCTCTTCCACAGGATTGATTGTTCCCAATGCATTAGAAATGTAGGAAATGGATACTAACTTCGTTTTTTTGCTCAAAAGTGCGTCAAAGCCATCCATATCTATATCGCCTGATTCCTCAATCGGAATGATTTTCAAGGTCGCTCCGACTTCCTCGCACAATATTTGCCAGGGCACGATATTAGAGTGGTGTTCCATTGTAGAAATGATGATTTCATCGCCTTTTCCAATGAATTTTCGCCCAAAACTGTGGGCTACTAAATTTAGACTCTCGGTTGTGCCTTTTGTAAAATTGATTTCCTTGATGCTATTCGCATTTACAAATCGTTTTACGGCTTCTCTCGCTGCTTCGTATTCATCCGTCGCTGCTTGACTCAAATGGTGTACGCCTCGATGTACATTGCTGTTGATTGTTTGGTAGTACGTATTAATCGCATCAATGACATATTGAGGTTTTTGAGATGTAGCCGCATTGTCGAAGTAAACTAGCGGATGTCCATTGACTTTTTGGGTCAATATGGGAAAATCTGCTCTGATTTTTTCGATGGTGATGGGTGTTGTTATTGTATTTTGAACCATATAAGTTTTCATTTCGACTTCGCTCAATAAATAAGTTCATAAAAGATGTATTCTGTTCCGAATTATTGTCATTGGGGCAGTCCAAAATAGACCCGATAGTAGCGGAATGCTAATGAGCAGGGCAAAAGGTTTTGCGCTGGCTTTAGCATATTAGCGGATAGCGGGCCTTTCCGTTGCGACGAAGCAATTTACTGTTCTCTCCTATTTAAAAATCTACGAGTTCTTCTATTAAAACGCTACAAAATCATCCTAACTTTTCTTCAATTAGTTGGTGTAGGTATTCTTTGACGGGTGCGTACTGTAAACGCTCGACGACTTCTCCTGCAAAACCTTTTAATAGAATTTTACGGGCAGTCTCTTTTCCGATACCTCTGGCTTGCATGTAAAATAAGGCTTCGTCATTGAGTTGTCCTGTGGTTGCGCCGTGTGTGCAGCGTACATCGTCGGCATAGATTTCTAATTGTGGCTTGGTGTTGATTTTGGCATTGTCAGAAATCAAGATGTTGCGATTACTTTGGAAGGCATTCGTTTTTTGGGCATCTGGACGAACCATGATTTTTCCATTAAAAACGCCTTTGGAAGTTCCACCCATCACGCCTTTGTACATCTCATCGCTCATACAATTTGGCATCGCATGGTCAACCAATGAATGGTTGTCAACTAACTGCTTGCCATCGGTCATATACAATCCATTTAGGAAGGATTCGATATGCTCACTGTTCAACATAAAGTGCAAATCGTTGCGGGTAAAACCGCCACCAAAAGTAAAGGTATTGTTAGAAACAACGCTTTTATTTTCTTGGTGAACTTTCGTGAAATTGAATTGAACAGCTTGCTTATTTTCAATTTGCAAAATATAGTTATCTACTCTTGCATCTTGTGCCGCTACAATCTCTGTTACGGTATTGGTCAAGGCTACTTGCTTGCCTTTTAAACTTGCAAATTTTTGGATGACTCGTACTTCTGCATTTTGACCTGCAACCAATAAATTGCGAGGATAGCAAATCAAATTCTCGTCAGTTGTATCTGTCAAAAACAATAAAAAAATCGGATGCTTTACCGTTTTATTGGCTGCTACCTCTACGTAAAGTCCATCTTGTGCAAATGCTGTATTTAAAGCTACAAAAGGATGAATTTTGCAATCAGCATGTTGTGCAAAATGTGCTTCTATTTTCGCTGAATCTTTGGCTAAGACATTGGCAAAACTATCAATTGTGATGCCTTCTGATTCTTCTAAAAAAACAGAATTTGTTTTGCTGTATTGTCCATTGATAAAAGTCAATACATGCGCTTCGACTCCCTCTAATAAATAAGGTGTTACGTCTATTTTTTGATTCAAAGAAGTACTCACATAATGTTTATATGCTTGTCCTACAATCGGCTTTACGTTGGTATATTTCCATTCTTCATGACGAGTCGTTGGAAAACCTTGTTGATTGAATGCTTCAACAGCGTTTTGGCGTAGATGAGTGAGACTATCACTCTCTACTTTTTGACTCAAAGTATTTTGCAATATATCAAAATCTACTGCTAATATATCTTTTAAATCGAATGTCGTTTCGATATTCATTCAATAAATGTATTTAAAAATTAAAAAAACAAATTAGGCGAAGGAACGATTTTTGTGGGGCGAAAGGGATGTTGTTAATATCCTTTAGCAAATAGTTCTGGTCTAAACTGCTGCGTCTGCTTCTGCCTTAATCCAGTCGTAGCCATTTTTCTCCAATTCCAACGCCAATGATTTGTCACCAGATTTGACGATGCGACCATTGTATAAAACGTGAACAAAATCAGGAACGATGTAATTCAATAAACGCTGATAGTGTGTAATCACGACAATACCATTGTCATTTTTTTTCAATTTATTGACGCCTTCCGCTACAATTTGTAAGGCATCAATATCTAATCCTGAATCAGTTTCGTCTAAGACGGCCAAAGAAGGATTCAGCATCGCCATTTGTAAAATCTCGTTGCGTTTTTTCTCTCCACCAGAAAAACCTTCATTTAGAGAACGACCTATAAATTTGGGATTGATGTCTAACATCGCCATTTTTTCTTTGATTATTTTCAAAAACTCAACGGCTTTCATTTCCTCTTGTCCATGATATTTTCTTACTTCATTGACAGAGGTTCTGATGAAGTTGGCAATGCTTACACCTGGGATTTCTACTGGATATTGGAATGCTAAAAAGATACCTTCTCTTGCTCTATCTTCTGGCTCTAAATCTAAAAGGTCTTTGCCTTTAAATACAACCTCTCCTTCTGTCACTTCATAGTCTTCTCGTCCTGCTAAGACAGAGGCTAAGGTACTTTTCCCAGAACCATTGGGTCCCATAATTGCATGGACTTCTCCAGGTTTCACTTCTAAATTAATGCCTTTCAAAATGGCATTGTCTTCTACAGATGCATGTAGATTTTTAATTTTTAACATTTATGTTTGTATTAAATTACTAATTTATTTTTTGTTTTTTCACAGCACTTTCATATCAATTTAAAACCATCATTCTTCCACCAATTTTCAGCGATTTTTTTTCCAAAGACAATGTAATAGGCTTGCTCAAAAAGTTCGTCAAAGGTCTGAATTTGAACAGTGTTATTTTTTCTAAAACGTTCAATAATTGATTTTCCTTGTTCTTGTGCAAATTCTTTTTTGCCGTTGCCAATGATAAAAATCGTTTTATTTCCTTGTCCTAAACAGGTTTGAAATCCTTCCATAAATTGCGTGGAAAACTCCCATCTTTTTGCGGACTTTCTTTCCAAAATGGGTGTGTGAATATCTTTGATTTCGATAAGTGTTGTATAATGGTTGTCGATGTTGGTTTCTGCCGAAACTTCGTTCATAAATTGATATTCCATCAATGAACCAAACATCCATTTATTCTTACTGAGGAAATGTTGCCAAATTGCTTCTTTGCTTTTTAGCTCGTATTTTTCCTTGTATAAGTCAATCGAATCTTTGTCTTGGATTGCTCGATTTTTTAGCAAATACAAAAATCCATTTAACTGCTTTTTGCGAGAGGCGGTAATGATGGCATTGACTTCATTTTCTTCAAAATTGTGTTGTTGATGCAATCCCCACAATGCTTCCATTTTTGCTTTAGAAGGGGTGGCACTACTGTCTATAAAGCTGTTTTTTTCTTCCGCTTTTTGTAGCGTTTTTTGAATACCGCCGATGTCAAATAATTCGTGGTGTCCGTACAAAAAATCTATAAATTTCCAGAAATAAATCGGCTTGGTCGAATTGTTTAAGGCAATTGTTACAGGTTTTGTTGCATCAACTTCTTGTGTTTTAAGCGTCTTGTCTACTTTCTTAAAAGAGAGTCGTGGTATGTATTTATTGGTTTTGCTGGAACGATGAAAAGCGACGTCGCAAATAATCTTGGTGCGCTGGTTTTCGTCCAAAATAACTGATGAATAACTCAAATGTGTTTGCTCTTTATGCCAGAGAAAACAATTGTCTTTGTGAAGGTTCTCTCGAATCTCCAACAAATTCAAGTCATCTGTCAAAAGATTAAAAACATTATTGAAACTTGTCTCTAACACGATAGTGTATTTGTAATATTAGGAATTAGGAAATTAGTCTCTCCAAACCACAAAGCCTTGAATCACGGATTTTTATGGATTTTTGAGATTTCACGGATTGTAGAAACCACAAAAACTACTTAAACTGCAAAAACCACATAAACTAACTTACCCGACACTTCCCTCCAACGTAATGCTCAACAATTTCTTCGCCTCCACAGCAAATTCCATTGGTAGTTTTTCCATGACTTCCTTGACGAATCCGTTGATGATTAAACTTGTTGCGGTTTCTAAATCAATGCCTCTTTGTTGGCAATAAAACAGCATGTCTTCTCCGATTTTGGACGTTGTTGCTTCGTGTTCTATTTGTGCGCCTGGATTGGCTGATTCAATGTAGGGAAAGGTGTGCGCTCCACATTTGTCGCCTACTAAAAGGGAATCACATTGAGAGAAATTGTACGCATTGTGGGCGTTGCGATTGACTTTGACCAAACCACGATAAGAGTTTTGGCTTTTGCCCGCAGAAATTCCTTTAGAAACGATACGGCTTTTCGTATTTTTTCCGATGTGAATCATCTTTGTTCCTGTATCTGCTTGTTGGAAATTGTTGGTGACGGCTACTGAGTAAAACTCTCCGATAGAATTGTCTCCCTGCAAAATGACTGATGGATATTTCCATGTAATGGCTGATCCTGTTTCTACTTGTGTCCAAGATATTTTGGAGTTTGCGCCTTTACAAATACCTCGTTTAGTGACAAAGTTGAAAACGCCTCCTTTCCCTGTTTCGGGATTGCCAGGATACCAATTTTGTACTGTCGAGTATTTGACTTCTGCGTCTTTGTGTGCAATGATTTCTACGACGGCTGCATGCAATTGATTTTCGTCTCGAATGGGTGCGGTACAACCTTCTAAGTAACTTACATACGATCCTTCTTCTGCAACAATCAATGTTCTTTCAAATTGCCCTGTATTCGCTGCGTTGATTCTAAAGTAGGTTGATAATTCCATTGGACATCGTACGCCTTTTGGAATGTAACAGAACGAGCCATCGGTAAATACGGCTGAATTTAAGGCTGCATAATAGTTATCTTTATAAGGAACGACTTTTCCCATATGCTTTCTCACTAATTCTGGATGTTCTTGGACTGCTTCGCTGAATGAGCTAAAAATGACGCCCAATTTCCCCAAAGTTTCCTTGAATGTCGTTGTGACAGATACACTATCTACAACAATATCAATTGCCACGTTTGCCAATCGTTTTTGTTCCTCTATCGAAATTCCCAAACGATCATACATGCTTTTTAATTCGGGATCAAGTTCATCCAAACTACCCAACTGTTTTCTTGGTTTTGGGGCTGAATAATAGATGATGTCCTGCAAATTGGGCTTTTCGTAATGTATATTTGCCCATTCAGGTTCTTCGAGGGTCAAGAAATGGCGGAAGGCTTCTAATCTCCATTCTAAAAGCCATTCTGGTTCATTTTTTTTGGCAGAAATAAAACGAATAATATCCTCGTTCAAGCCTTTCGCTACATTATCCGCTTCAAGATCACTCACAAAGCCCCATTTATATTCACTCTGGGTTACTTCATCAATGGTTTGTTGAAAATCGCTCATATATATAAATTGTTATTTTTTACACGTTCTAAATCTTGCATTTCTTCCTCAAAAACCTCCTATTCTCTCCGTTTTTTTCCTTTCTAACAACAAAATTACAGCTTTGTTTTTAGAAAAGTAGTTTATTTATACTTTTTTGTACAAATTAATTCAAAATCGGTAAAAAATGTTAAAATAATAAGGAGAGAACGGTGGGTTGCTTCGTCGTGACGCATGGGCCCGCTGTCCGTTCTTATGGTGGCTTGCCTTTGTGGACAGACACATGGGTCTGCCCCTACAAGCCAACGCTGCGCCACCATACCACTACCATCGGGTCTATGTTGCAAGGACAGAACCACAAAATTATAAAACTAATTTTATCAATCAAATTAAACGATTTCACAAATATTTCATCAAATTTGCAGAATAAACAAACTTGAAAATAGAAAAACATATATGAAAAATATTTTTTTATTTGGGTTAATCTTCTTTAGTAGCCTCTCCATATTTGCACAAAATGATGCTAAAGCCCAAGAAATTTTAGAGAAAGTGAGTATCTTTTACAAAGCACAAAAATCCATTGATACGGAATTTAGTTTATCCATCATCAATGAAGATGCAGACATCAATGAAACACAAAAAGGACAGCTTTTGGTCAAGGGTGAAAAATATAAATTGACCACAGAGGAACTTATTCGGGTTTCTGATGGTTACTCTATCTGGACACATTTTATTAATGACCAAGAAATCCAAATTACAGAGTTTGATCCAGAAGAAGAGGAGCTAACACCAGCAAAGATTTTCACGATATATGAAGATGGATTCAAATATCAATACAATGGGCTGACAGATGTAGAAGGCAATAAATTAGAGGAAATTGCCTTGTTTCCGACAGATCAAGACAATCCTTATCATAAAATTATTCTTTCTATTAATCCAAAAACGAATTTGATAGTCAAAGCCAATGTATTTAGTAGAAATGGTTCTTTGATTGTCTATAAAATATTCAATTGTAGCTTCTCTAATCCAATAGAAGACAATATCTTCACTTATAATACCACTAAATTGGAAGAAGATATAGATATAATTGACCTAAGATAAAAATAATCTCAATATCTCTTTTTAGCAAAAGCCGATACTGCCTCAGTATCGGCTTTTCTATTTTTATATGGTTCTTTCCTTATTTATTTCCTCACTTATTTTATACTTGTTGTTGAATACTATTAGGATTTATTAAAGTAATGCCTATTTTTGCCAAAATTTTCGATTATGACTTATGATATTATAGTAATTGGTAGTGGTCCAGGTGGGTATGTTGCGGCTATTCGTGCTTCTCAATTGGGTATGAAAGTAGCTATTGTAGAGAAAGAATCTTTGGGCGGTATTTGCCTAAATTGGGGTTGTATCCCTACTAAAGCTTTGTTAAAAAGTGCTCAGGTTTTTGAATATATCAAACATGCAGAAGATTTTGGTATAAAAACAAGCGCACCTAAGGCTGATTTTACCAAAGTTGTCAAAAGAAGTCGAGCTACTGCCGACAAAATGAGCAAGGGTGTCAATTTTTTAATGAGGAAAAATAAAATTGATGTCTTAAAAGGTTATGGTAATTTAGTAACTTCTTCAAAAGTTTCCGTCAAAGATGAGGAAGGGGCGGTAAAAGAATATACTGCTAAAAATATCATCTTAGCAACAGGTGGTCGTTCCAGAGATCTCAAAGGATTAGAAAAAGATGGCAAAAATATAATTGGCTATCGTCAAGCTATGGTATTAGAGAAATTACCTAAAAAAATGGTTGTAGTGGGTGCTGGTGCTATTGGTGTTGAGTTTGCTTATTTCTACAATACAATGGGAACAGAGGTTACACTTGTTGAATATGCGCCTCGTATTTTGCCCAATGAAGATAAAGATGTCTCTAAAGAATTAGAAAAAATCTATAAAAAGGCTGGCATGAAGATTATGACAGGCTCGGCAGTACAGTCTGTTGAATCTAATAATCGTGGTTCTAAAGTTTTGGTCAAAACTCCTGATGGAGAAGAAACCATTGCTTGTAATGTTGTACTTTCTGCTGTAGGTGTAGAAACAAATATCGAAAATATTGGCTTGGAAACTTTGGGTATTAAGGTGGAAAAAGGTCGTGTTATAGTAGATGACTACTATCAGACGAATGTGAAGGGAGTTTATGCGATTGGTGATATTACGCCTGGCCCTGCTTTGGCTCACGTTGCTTCTGCGGAGGGTATTATTTGTGTGGAAACCATCGCTGGACATACGGTAGAACCTTTGGATTATGGTAATATTCCTGGTTGTACGTATTGTGTGCCTGAAGTGGCTTCTGTAGGATATACGGAGGAAAAAGCAAAAGAAGAAGGCTATGAAGTGAAGATTGGTAAATTTCCGTTCTCGGCTTCTGGTAAAGCCAGTGCTGCGGGACATAATGAGGGATTTGTCAAACTTATTTTTGATGCTAAATATGGCGAACTCTTAGGCGCACATATGATTGGTTCTAATGTAACTGAAATGATTGCCGAAATTGTAACGGCTCGAAAGTTAGAAACCACTGGTCACGAAATTATTAAAACGGTTCATCCACATCCTACCATGTCGGAGGCTGTGATGGAAGCTGCTGCTGCGGCTTATGGTGAGGTGATTCACCTTTAGTTTTTGTGGTTTAAGTGGTTTTTGTAGTTTTTGTGGTTAAATACCATTAACCCAATACACATTTGGTTTTTGTGGTTAAATACCATTAACCCAATACACATTTGGTTTTTGTGGTTAAATACCATTGACCCAATACACATTTGGTTTTTGTGGTTAAATACCATTAACCCAATACATATTTGGTTTTTGTGGTTAAATACCATTAACCCAATACACATTTGGTTTTTGTGGTTAAATAGCATTAACCCAATACACATTTGGTTTTTGTGGTTAAATACCATTAACCCAATACACATTTGGTTTTTGTGGTTAAATACCATTAACCCAACACACATTTGGTTTTTGTGGTTAAATACCATTAGCCCAACACACATTTGGTTTTTGTGGTTAAATACCATTAGCCCAACACACATTTGGTTTTTGTGGTTAAATACCATTGACCCAATACACATTTGGTTTTTGTGGTTAAATACCATTAACCAGTATATATATCAACTAATTGTACTACTCAAGTGATTGACAAATAAACTGCTTAACTGAACCATAGCGTTCTGTCCATCCAACATAGACCCGATAGTAGTGGTAGGCGGGAATGTATCCGCCTTTAACGGATAGCGGGACCTTGCGTGACGATGAAAGAGGAACTGTTTTCTCCTAAGGCAAAATAAAATAATAAAACACTCATTTTGGCGTCATCTTTTTCCAACATACTTCGTTAAAAATCCTCGTAATAGCTCGCTATGTCGAAGCGTCGAACCGCTACGTTTTTTGCCTTGTCTGTCGAAAAAATATTTAGCTAAAATGACTATTTATTAAGTTTAGTCTGCCTAAAAATAATGAAATATAAGACAAAATGCGTAGAATTATGCTACAGCTATCTTAAAAAAACAACTATAAGTATTATTATTGCGTAGAACATTTTCTAGTGAGTGATAAAGTCTTCACAACTTTTATACTTGCTATTTTTTTATAAACCAACTTTTTGACGTAACCCACTTAAATCTTTTTTTATGAAAGAAAAAATCATTGCTCGACTAGAAAAAATCCTTTATGAAGGGAATGTATTGAGAGCCAAAGACGAAATTGAGCGAAACAAGCAAGCGTATCAGGATTTGCTTACCCATGATGGAAAAGAAGTCGCTATTTTTACAACTGATCCTCTCGATCAATCTTTTGAGGAGCTTGTTAGCAAACTAAAGATAAAGGAAGAAAATATTCTACTTCGCCAAAAGAATGAGAATGAGCTAGTCATCTTTGAAAAAAAAGAAATTATTCGTGATCTCAAAAAACTACTCAATTCTACTGATAATATTGGGCAGTCGTATGAGCAAATCAAGGAAATTCAAGAACGCTGGAACAAAACAGCCAGAATAAAATTTGATGAAGAATCTGAAAATCAGTTGCAGAATGATTACAATTATCAAGTAGAACTCTTCTATCATAATATTAAAATTAATAGAGAACTACGAGATATTGATTATCAACGCAATCTGAAAGCAAAGCAGGAACTTATCAAAGAAGCGGAAAAACTTCATGAGCTAAAGGAAATTCGTGATATTGAACAAGCAGTTAGAAAACTTCAAAACGAGTGGCGTTTTACGGGTCCTGTACAGTGGGAACTTAAAGACAGTATCTACGAAGAATTCAGAGGGCATTGTGATAAAGCTTATAGTAAAGTAAATGCGTTTTATGATTCTCGTAGAGATGGTTTGGACGCAAAACTTCGTGAAAAAATCGCTTTGTGTGAAAAGGTTCATGGGCTAGCTAATGAAGAAGTACAAAATCCTAAAACTTGGATTGCCAATACAGAAAAAGTATTGGAGGTTCAAAAGGAATGGAAGAAGGTTGGCTTTTCTTCTGAAAACGAAACAATTTGGGAAGTTTTTAGAAATGCTTGTGATAGTTTCTTTGAGAAAAAACGTTCTTTCTTTGCAGAAATTGATAGTCTGCGAGAGGAGAATTTGAAAAAGAAACAAGATTTGATTCAGCGTGTGGAAGGTATGAAAGCGAGTACTGATTGGCAATCAACAACAGAAAAATTCTTGGCACTTCAAAAAGAATGGCAGGCGGCTGGTTCGGCTGGTCGTAAAAATGAAACCAAGCTTTGGAATCAATTCCGTTCGGCTTGTGATCATTTCTTCAATGCCAAAAGAGATTTTTATACTGCCAAAAATGGTGCACAAGAAGAGAATTTGAAAGTCAAAGAAGATTTGATTAATCAAATTGAAAAGATGGAGCTAAGTACAGAACCTGAAAATGACTTCTTGGCTTTAAAGCAGATTTCTGCTAAGTGGAATGATACAGGCTTTGTTCCTTTCAACAAAAAAGATGAACTCATTCAGCAGTATCGTGCTGCCATGGAGGAAAAGTACAAAGCTCTTCGCTTAAACGAATCTGAAAGAAAAGAACTCGAATTCCAAAATAGAGTACACAAGCTTATGCGTTCAGATAATCCAAACCAGATTATCAATATGGAGCGTCGCAAAATTCAAGATAAAATTGATCGTTTGAGAGCGCAAATTAATCAGTATGAAAACAATATTGGTTTTTTTGGAAATGCATCGGAAGATAGTCCTGTAATCAAAGATATTCGGACAAAGATGCAAAGTTTAAAAACACAAGTCGATGATTTACAGAGCAAATTAATTACGATGCGATCTGTTGTTCAGAAATCAAAAGATACACCTAAAGAGGAAGTAAATGCTAAGGAAACGGCAGAAGCAAATGCAGATGCAGATGTATCAGTAGTAGAAAATGCAGCAATAAATGCGGATGCATCAGTAGTAGAAAATACAGCAATAAATGCGGATGAACCAGTAGCAGAAAATGCAGCAATAAATGCGGATGAACCAGTAGCAGAAAATGCAGCAATAAATGCGGATGAACCAGTAGCAGAAAATGCAGCAATAAATGCGGATGAACCAGTAGCAGAAGCTAATGCGGATGCGCCTACAACAGAAGCTGATTCAGCACAAGATGCTTCAAAAGAAGAAGAATAAAGCACACAAAAAAGTTTATAGAAATAAGACAGGGAATAAATGGATAAAAATCATTAGCATTCATTTGTTCTCTGTCTTTTTTTTTTAGTGCTTTCCTCCTATCTTTCGCTCCATTCTACAAACATTGCTTCTTGTTCTTGTGGCGATAGTTGAGATTTTTCATACATATTTGCCTGATTTCGTTGGCGAAAAACTTCATAAAGTGTTACGGCACAAGCAACTGAAATATTAAGACTTTGTATTAGTCCAACTTGGGGAATAATAAAGTTACCATCAGAAAGGGCAACAGCTTGTTCACTAACGCCCTCATGTTCATTTCCAAAAACCAAAGCAACCGACTGTGTAAAATCCATTTGGTGTAATGTTATGGCTTCTTTGGATAAATGCGTTGTATAAATCTTATCATATTTTTTTCGGATTGTTGTAAAACAATCTTCCAAATTATCAAAGTAATGGAGATTAAGCCATTTCATTGCACTTGCCGAGCTTTTCTTGCCCATTTTAGATTTTTTGCCCTCACTATTGACAATATAAACTTCGATGACGCCTACAGCATCACAAGATCTTAAAACAGCCGAAATATTGTGAGGGTCATGAACATTTTCCATCACCACCGTTAACGTACCTTGTTTGTAAGCAATCGCTTTTTTGAGTTTAGTCTCTCTTTCTATCCGCATAGATTTTTTTTTAGTCATTAATTATTCCACAAAGATTAAAAAATGAGTTGAAATAAAACAAAGCTTTCTAAAAAACCGTATTATTGAGAAGAAAAAGCTATTTAACTCTTGTTATATTAATCAAATATACAATATCAAAAATATTAATCAAAAAAAATTTTTACAGATTTTTTCCAAGCTCAAAAATTGTCTATCTTTGCCGAAGAAAATTGAAGCACAGTAATTGAGCAAGCATTATGAGTAGAGTATATTATATGGTAATGGTTCTATTTGTGACAGGAATGATGTTTTCTTGTACAGATACAGCAGGTAAGAAGACTACTGCAAAGACAAACAAAAAAACAAGTACAAAAAGTACAAATACAAAAAATAAAGCAGTAAAATTAACTGATAGATCTAATCCTGAAGCGGTTGGGAAATTAGTCTTTCAGTCTTTTAAAAATCACGATTTTGAACAATTTAGAGATGTATTTGTTAGCTCTAAACATAGAGGTGACATAGAGAATATGATTAACTCTATTGACTTAAGTACAGCAGAACGTACTAACTCTATGGAAGTCTTAAATAGTTCATTAGCATTTTGGTCTGATAATAATTATGCCAGCATTGAACAAGGATACAATAGTATTTATAATTACGGAAAGGAATTGGGTATAGACTGGGCTAATGCAGAACTAAAAAGCGTGAAAAACCAAGTGGTTGCGGTGCAAGATTTTGGCTTAAATATAAATGTTCAGGATATTTATATTAACTTTGTCTCAAACAACAAAGAGCACCAAATCCAAATACCAAAATGTTTTGACTTAAAAAGTGGACATTTAGTTGGAGAAGCCAAAATTGTTTATTAACTTTGAATATTAATTTTTTTTATTAACTTGTGGTATATTTTCTATGGGACAGCTTGGTTTAAGCTGTCCCTTTTTCGTTAACTTTTTTGATGATTTCAAGATTTCTACCACCCTACTTTTGTATTTTTTGTGAAAAATATTTTTTTGCTTTTTCATATTTAGTTGGAGAAGCCAAAATTGTTTATTAACTTTGAGCATTAATTTTTTATTAACTTGTGGTATATTTTCTATGGGACAGCTTGGTTTAAGCTGTCCCTTTTTCGTTAACTTTTTTAATGATTTCAAGATTTC
>Ga0209186_1000360_pt1 | contig 37616 bp, 28 predicted proteins | sample SidtaG_FD_187426 | JGI IMG/M metagenome (GOLD analysis project Ga0209186, IMG submission 187426) | Marine algal microbial communities from Sidmouth, United Kingdom - Sidmouth_Male2 metaG (SPAdes) (version 2) | ecosystem: Host-associated > Algae > Red algae > Unclassified | place: Sidmouth...
GATGAAAGCGAAGATCCCCGGTTCCGCGCCCTTCACCGGCCACGCCAAAGCCACTCCCCTCCAGGCCAAAACCTTCGAACTTCTCGGCTTAGTGCCGCCCGTGTAGACAGATAAGACAGACAAAGAAAAACTCGAAATCGAACTCAACAAATTGGTTGTGAATAAGTTGCGCATTTTCTAGTCCTACAACTTCAGTCTAGCTAAGCCGCCATCTTTCTCAACACCATTTGAGCGTATACTATGGTCACGATTGTCATCGCGATATTGATCCCGACCATGCTGAACAAGAAGCCGTCGAGGCCGACGTCGAACACTTTCACCGCGACGTAAAAAACCCCAAGCGGCAAGACGATCTTCCGGGCTACTGCCTCGAAGAACCCATACATCGGCTTCTTAATTGCTTGAAGATATCCAATGTAGATGAACCCCATGACGTAAGCCCATTGGATGAACGCCATGATCCGCGTGTATCTGGCTCCGGCCTTGATCACTGCTTCGTCATCGGTGAACAGGCTCACTAACGGAGTGGCGAATATAGAGATCAGTACCGAGGCGACGAGTATCAGAGTTAGCCCGTATTTCACGCACAGCTTCATGCACTCAGCGACGCGATCCATTCTCCCGGCGCCGTTGTTTTGTCCGACGATCGACACAATCGCTGTCCCCAACCCGATGGCCGGGAGAAGCGCGATCTGCTCGATCCGGGTTCCTACACCGAAGGCCGCAACCGCCACCTCGCCATAGAAGTTCAGGTAGTAGGTCGTGACGAAGAACCCGAGCGCGATCGACATCATGTTGAAGCTCGTGGGAATTCCCTGCTTCAAGATCTCTCCGTAAATTCGAAGCTTAGGCAGAGTCTTAAGGGCCTTACCGATATCGACGTAGCCTCGTCTGAGCACCACAGAAAACACATAGATCCCCCCAACCGCCTGAATCAAGACCGTCGCCCAAGCAATCCCCCGTATCCCTATCGCAGGAAGTCCGAACCCGCCATACAGGAACCATGGATCAAGAATCAGGTTCAGTAAAAAACTAGCAATCAGGACCTTGCTGAAGGTCTTGCTGTCTCCGTGCGCCAGCAAGATCGCGTTGCTCATGCTACTCAGCAGAAAGAACACCGCGCCGATAAAAAGCGGCGAGATGTAAGCCATCGCCAGATCGAAGGATTCTCCCTCGGCCCCCAAGATCCGAAACAGGGAAGGTGCGGCATTGAGCCCGATCACCGACAGAGTTATCGCGCAGATCAAGCCCAGCGAATAAATTTGACTAGAGAGCAACTTCTCCTTCTCCACATCCTCCGCTCCGATGGCATTCGCAATCAATGCCGACGATCCCCGTGAGATCCCCTGCGAAATGGCGATGATGATGAAGAACACCGGGAACGAAAGAGCCATAGCCACCAAGGCCGACGTCGAAATTCGGCCCGCATAGAACGAGTCCACCACATTGTACATGGTGTTGAAGAAGAACCCGACAGTCATCGGCAAGGCGATGTTGCGGATATGAGTCGGGATCGCCCCAGTCGTAAGAGATTCAGACTTCAAAGGCAAGTGCCGCTACTGAGGTGATCGGACAACATTGGGATTCAGAAGCTAGCTCGCTCTCCATGATGATGCAGAACCAATGCCATCAACAGCTGTCCGAAGATAGACAGAAGCAAGTAGTCCTCTGAAGGAGCGGCTGTATCGTAGGGGGGAGCAAGGCGACGTCAATTTGAAATGAAACTGCCGGCCGGTGGTATCGTCCGCTATCGCGTCTCGAAGCTATGGTCGTAACGGGGCGCATGTCGTTATCGATCTAGTGCTTGAGACCTGCGGCGGTGTCGTGCTATGGGGGGGGCGATGAGGGTCTCGCTCCAAGCTCGACCTTCCTCGATGATGGTGCTGAGGAATTCTGGATGGCTCTTGGCGAGATCCTTCTGCTCTCCCGGATTAGCGACTACATCATGGGCCTAGCAGTTTCCGAACTGCTTTCGATAGGCCGTAAGATTTTCGCGTCAGATCGACACTTCGTTGCACTGATTCACCGCGAACGCCACGTCCAACGACGCCGCTGGCAACAACTTCAGGACTCATGACTCCCGGCGATTAGAAGTGGTCTGACATCGCGGGCGTCAGAACCTCTTGGCTGGCCTTACTCCTGGCACCCTGGTACCTATGCGGTCGAGCTGTTCTTCTCCTCCGATCACAACGCCGACGGCATGCCGCGCATTGCTCCTACTCGGCGGCATTATCGGTCTGGCGCTTCAGCGTTGGCGCGTGATCCGACATTGACTGCGGACGAAGGCACAAGCAAGGTATAGAGTCCTTATGAAGCGCCGCCCATTTGTTCTTCCAGCCGCCCTCATTGCCACTTTTTCCTTGGGTGCGTCTCTGCGCGCTGAGTCTCTTCCCTTTGGGATCACGAAGGTCGACTTCTCTAAGCACGTGCAGCCGATCCTCGAAGCCGCCTGCATCAACTGCCATGGCGAGGAAAAGCAGAAGGGCGATGTAGCCCTGCACACGTTAGCCGCCACCACTAGTTCCGAAGGCGAAGCCTACGGCCCACCACTCGTCCCCGGTGACGTCGAGAAGTCCGGGCTGTTCCAGACCCTGATCCTTCACGAAGACGACGACTACTTCATGCCCCCGAAAGGCGGTGGACTGGCGAAGGAACAGATCGCCATTCTCGGAGCTTGGGTCAAGGACGGCGGCAAGTGGGCCGAGGGCGTGGTCCTCGAGTCCCAGCCACGGATGAATTTCGAAGAGCACATTCAACCGATCCTTGAAGAAAACTGCGTCTCCTGCCACGGTGAGAAGAAGGACAAGGGCGGCCTACAGCTCCACACCAAAGAGCTGGCCTTCAGCTCCGGTGATGGCGGCGCGAGCCTGATTCCGTTCGACCCAGAAGCCAGCACCAGCTTCACTCTCTGCACTCTTCCCGAGGACGACGACGACCTCATGCCACCAGCCAAAAGCGGCGGCCCACTAAAGGAAGAGCAGATCACCCAGCTACGCCTATGGATTAGCCAAGGCGCCATCTGGCCCGACGGCATCGAGCTCGAAGCCAAGGCGAAAGAGACCGACGCTTCGGGATCTCCTGACACTATCGAACTGACCAAGAGCATCCACGCCTTGATCACCGCCAAAGCCGCTGAGGAGAAGCTGGCTGCCGACAAGATGGACGGCTATACCGGCACCGTTCCCGAGACCGGAGTCGAATTCCAAATGGCTGCGATCCCCGGTGGGGACTTCCTAATGGGCAGCCCCGATACCGAGGCCGACCGCGACGACAAGGAAGGCCCGCAAGCGAAAGTCACGCTCAAGCCATTCTGGATGGGCACACACGAAGTCACTTGGAACGAATACGAGCCGTTCATGATCACCAAGGTCGGCCGCAACAAGGACGGATCGCGTACTAACCTTCCCGACAATCCGACCCTTCCCGAGCTTTGCAGTCAGCCGACGACTCCTTACGTCGAGATGAGCTTCGGTATGGGCACCGACGGATTCCCAGCGATCTCGATGACCCAGCATGCGGCCAACAAGTATTGCCAATGGCTAAGCGCCCAAACGGGTCACTTCTACCGCCTGCCGACCGAAGCCGAGTGGGAATACGCCTGCCGCGCCGGCACCACGACCGCCTACCACTTCGGCGATGACATCGCTCAACTCGACGACTACGCTTGGCACTACGAGAACTCCGAGTATGCCTACAAGAAAGTCGGTCAAAAGAAGCCGAACCCATGGGGCCTTTACGACATGCACGGTAACGTCTGTGAGTGGGTGCTCGACGAGGTCGTTCCGTATGCGTTCGCCAATGCGCGCGACGGCGTCACCAATCCATGGCAGAAGGCCCAGTCGCTCTACCCGCGTGGCGCGCGTGGCGGCTCTTGGGACGATGATCCAGAAGACCTCCGCTCCGCCGCCCGTCGTGGTTCGAACGAGGGCTGGAAGCAACAGGACCCACAACTCCCCCGCTCGATCTGGTATCACACCGATGCCCTGTGGCTCGGCTTCCGCGTCGTCCGTCCGCTAGAGATCCCAAGCGTCGAGGAGATGCACGAGGCCTGGAATACGGCGAAGCAGGAGTAGTAGGCGCGGTCCGAGGGCGGCGCTCTGACCATTGTCCGCTACACTGGGCAACTGACGCTCCAAAGTCTGGCGACTTCGGCTACGGCCGGAGCGAGTAGCCGAATCCACGGGGAATTGGGGGACGCTCCAAGTCTGGCGACTTCAGCTACGATCGGAGTGTGTAGCCGAATCCACTAGGATTTGGGGGGGCGGCGGTAGGAACGCCCCCGCCGATAATGGACAAAACCGATGGGTATTTTTGCAACACCATCCTTAGATAGTAGCTAACCTTGGCTATATTCGGATATTAACGGCTAGCTCCCCAGTTCCACAGGCTCGGCCGAGCAACTGACGCTCCAAAGGTTAGAGAAGACGGCTCGTCCTCAACTAATCCCGACGGCCGCGACTTCCGCCGCGTCCACGTCCGCCACTACCACCGCGTCCGCCACCAGAACCTCCGCGGCCGCCACGCCGACGTCCGCCACCACTACGTCCGCGCTTGTTCGGATCTCCACCGCCTGATCCTTGCGGACGGCGACTGGGGCGGGCTGTTTTCTTCGGCGGATTGCGAAGCAAGACTTCCCCTTCGAAGCCCTTCACTTCTTTGACCTTCAGTTTATCACCGAGCATCTTTTCGATGTCTGCGAGGAGCTTACCTTCTTCCGCCGAGACGAGAGAGACGGCTAGTCCGCCGGCTCCTGCACGACCAGTCCGGCCAATGCGGTGTACGTAGTCTTCGGAGACGTTGGGCAGGTCGAAGTTGACCACGTGAGGGAGAAGTTTGATGTCGAGACCTCGGGCCGCGATGTCGGTGGCGACGAGAACCCGAATCTTATTGGCCTTGAAGTTGGCTAGGTTTCTAGTGCGCGCACCTTGGCTCTTGTCGCCGTGAATCGCGGCGGCAGGAATTCCCCCTCGGTCGAGTTGTTTGGCCAGGCGCTCGGCGCCGTGGCGGGTGCGGGCGAAGACTAAGACTTGGCTCCATTCATCGCGCTCGATCAGGTGTTTGAGTAGATCGCGCTTCCTCGCCTTAGCCACTGGGTGAACGATCTGTTCGACCTTCTCCACCGTGCTGTTGCGCGGGGTGACTTCGATCTGAACTGGATCGTGGAGAAGCCCGTCAGCCAGTTGGCGGATCTCCTTCGAGTAGGTCGCCGAGAACAACAGGTTCTGCCGCCGATCGGGCATCAGCCGGATGATGCGCTTGATGTCATGGATGAAGCCCATGTCGAGCATGCGGTCGGCCTCGTCGAGAACGAGAATCTCGATATGGCCTAGATTGACCGCGCCTTGGCTGTGCAGGTCGAGAAGACGACCGGGGCAGGCGATAAGAACATCGATTCCGGCACGAAGCTTAGATTTCTGCGGATTGATACCAACTCCGCCGAAAACGATGGTCGACTTGATATCGACGTTTCGGCCATAGGTAGCGACGCTCTCGCCTACCTGGGCAGCGAGTTCTCGGGTCGGGGCTAGGATCAGCACCCTCGGGTGCTTGCCAGCGCGCCCTTTCGAGAGCAACTGCAAGATGGGAAGCGTGAAGGCAGCGGTCTTACCGGTACCAGTCTGGGAGCCTCCGAGGAGATCACGACCTTCCAGAATAGCCGGAATGGCCCTTTGTTGGATCGGGGTGGCTTGGTCGTAGCCCTTGGATACGACGGCGTCGAGGAGCTCAGCATCAAGGCCGAGAGATTGGAAAGACATTGGATTGGGACGAACCCGCGTGGACGATTCCTTACGCGGTGGGCTTTCTACACCGAAAAAGGCGGGGGGTCCAATGCTCATGCCGCTCGGTTATCGGTCAATGCTTGCCCTCCTTTTTGTCCGTCTTCTGAAGCACCTCCCTCAAGCGCTCGCTAAACCAGTCGGGCACTTCACCCGGCTCGGCAGTCGCTAGCGGATCCCCTTGGTGATCACGGAGAACATCGACACCTGTGTCTATTGGGATAAAATCGACAGGCCAACCGCTGCCATCCGGCTTTGCACGAACATACGTAGTGGTGCCCCCATCCCGGCCCAACCACAAAACTCGCAGACGGCGGAGAGGTCCGTTTCTTCTCCGACGCCCCCTGATTTCTATCTACAGGCAGGGAGAAAGTGCGGGATCGTTTTCCAGCAAATCGTTCTCGCTCATAGGCCGCCAATCTAGTCTATCACCCTTCGGTTCACCGACTCGATTGAATCTGGTTTCGTCCCCGAGCACCTGACAGGCATACACTCTATGCAGTCGCAAAGACTTTGCCGTTTCTAAGTCAAGCGCGTAATTTGTAGATGAACGCGTCTTCACATCAAGATACTCGATACCGTCGAAATCCGAGTGGTAGAGAATACGATGGGCAATCAGCGAAGATACAATGTGGTTTGGACTTAGAAACTCCTCACTGAGTGCCTGTATGCTGGCCAATAGAAATGCCGGAGACATCGCGTCTGAACTAACCCTGGCTACTGATCCGGCGCGGGCTATTTGAGCAGTAAAATCAGAGATCTTATGGCGCGAAACTTCTCTAAGGCCATCGTGTTGGATGTGGTCCGAAATTGTAAACTGAGCGTAGTGGGGATAGGTGTTTCTACTTCGCCAGACGGCCACAAATACCTCCTCCCCCTGTCTTGCTTTTACCTCAGCCAAGGCAACTCCCAAGTTTGAAGCGCCGTAAAAAACAGGGTGTCTAACTAAGTTCGCACGCCCCCAACCAACACCATCGGCAGGCGGCAAGAAGAAGGAACTGACGAGGTCTTCCTCACCGCCCACCATGTTCCCGCTCCTACGGTTGCCGCGACCTAGCCGAGCCCGAAAATACAACTGTTCGATACCTTCTCGTCGCTCCCTTGGGAAAACTGCGATCTTCAGAATTTGAATCAAATCATGGGCTAGTTCTTCAGAAGCAGGTTCTGTCCCATCCCATAATTTGTGGTGAAGTCGAAACTCATCTAGCTGGCCACCGATTTGTTGCCGATAGTTAGAAATTTTCGTATTGTCCATCTGCCAGAGGTCTACCTTACGAAAAGAATTCCGTAAGACTTGCGTATTCGCCAACTCGCGGGGACCAGTCGAGGTTCTCAACGCCCATCATTGTTGAACGCCTACTCGTCTTCCACATCCGCCGGCCAGACACGCTGGATGGCGATGGCTCCGAGCACGGAGCACAGGATCGAGAAGATTGCATGGTAGGCAAGACCGGTCGGTAGGAAGCCGAAGAGAAGATTCCCGGAACTCCAATTCCAGAAGTCTTGATGGAGCAGAAGGAGCAGGACGAAGAACGTTGCGACAGATTTCATGGTGGTGACTGGGTTTCTAGTAGACTCCTTCGATGACCTTCTTCTCCAGACTTCCGAACGGTCGAACGTCCCCTACTCCATCCCACGGATAGCGGGAATCATAGGGCTTGCGGCGCTCGGCTTCGTCCCGCTCGAGGAAACGTGGGACGAAGAATTCTTTCGAAAGGGTGGTCAGCTCGACCCGACCGAAGGTGCCGTAGGGAACGGTCTCATCGGTATCGGTGTTCACTACACGGAGCGCGGCCCGAGGCTGGGGAGCGTAGTAGGTGACGCTGTAGCTGTCGTCGAGTGGACGGCTGTGAGCGAGCCCCATGAGCGTGTTTCCGTAGGTCGGAACGAAGCGGGTCTGGTTCTCGCAGACTTCCTCGACGAAGAACCGCACCATCTGCGGGGTCATCGTGGTGCCGCCGCAGAATACCCCCTTGATGCCATAGCCCGGCAGACTGATTCGCTCGGCGATGGACTCAAGGAGTCGGGGTGTGGTGAACATGCACTGAATGTTGCGTCCCTTGATCAGAGCCACGGCTTGGTCGATGACGTGGCGTTGGTAGGCCTCGGCCTCTTCAATGGCCTTGCGGCCGATACAGCGCTTCACCCAACGGGGATCCAGATCGACGAAGTAGCAGGATCCTTCACGGATGTTGGCCAGATGCTCGACGGCCAGACGCAGTCGTCGGGGGCCGGTCGGACCAACCATGATCCAGTTGCCGCCACGCGGGAAAAATTCTTCCGGTAGGGTCTCGGAGAATTGCTCGTAGTCGTGCTTGTAGTCGTCCCAGCCGACCCGCTGCTTGGGCAAGCCGGTAGTGCCGCCAGTCTCGAAGACGTTGAACGGGCGTCCCTCGTAAGCCTTGGGAACGAACCGCTCGTTGGGCTCGTCACGAAGCACGTCGTCCTCGAAGTGCTTGAACTTGCGCAAGTCGTCAAAGCACTTGATTTCGATCTTCGGATCCCAACCTTCGCGATCCTTAAACTCAAGCCAGTAGGGGCACCCGGTTTCGGGAGAAAAGTGCCAGTCGATGATCTCGAGAAGATGGCTTTCGAGGTTTTCCTTGGCAGTGGCGATTTCGGCGTCGGTGGCAGGCATGATCGGCAGATTTCAGGCTAGGATTCGCGCAGAGAAAGAGGATCCGCGAAGACTTTTTCCAAGTCGATTTCGAGGTCGGGTAGGAGGTCGCTAGACAGGGTGTCGCCCCCAGTAAGGGTGCGATCCGGGTGATCGGCAGACGCGCGGAGATGGAAGACTTCGACTTGGCAGGCATCGGGATCGACGATCCAGTATTCGACCACTCCGGCCACGGCGTAGACCTTTTTCTTGAACCCGAGATCAAACTTCTTGGTGCTCGGCGAGAGCACCTCGACGACCAGATCCGGCGCTCCGTGGACACCATCCTTCTTGACCAGGGAAAGCCGGTCCTTGGAGACGAACAACAGGTCTGGCTGGTAGACGTTTGTGTCGGTGAGGAACACGTCGATCGGGGCAGGGTAGTAAACCCCGACGGCATGATCCTCGAGAAATGACCCGAGCTGCGTCGACAACTTGGCGATGATTTGCTGGTGGTAGGATCTGGGTGAGGGCGACATATGCAGTTCCCCGTCGATGAGTTGGTAATAAGGCGGTCCTTCCGGCATCTCCCGGTAATCGGAGACCGTGATTTTGAGATTTTCAGCCGTGCTCATGGGGAAGAATACTCGGTTTTTCGGCCCTAGGCGAAGAACTTACGGATCGTCGCTTCGGATGGTTTGGGAGTCAGCAGAGAGACGACGATCATGGCGATCAACCCTGCTGAGAACGAGAACGTCACGGGCATGACTCCAGCGACAAGCATCTCCCCTCCCCAGCCTGACTTGTGGAAAAAATAGAGCCAGACTCCCATGGCCGCAATCACCGAGGCAAAGGCGCCCATCTTGGTCGCGCCTTTCCAGTAGAGTGCAGCAAAAACCAGTGGCGTCAGGCTTGCGAAGCCGGAGAAGCACCAGACTGCGAGGTCGAAGACGTTAGCCTTCAACATGAACAGCGCCAAGACGTAGGTGAGAGCGACGATGCCGACGATAAACAGGCGAGCAATGAGAATGATCTTCTTGTCCGAAATGGCTCCCGGCTCCTTGCCGTGCAAGACGATGTCATTGGTAAAGATTGTGCCCAGACAGAGGAACTGTGAATCCAGCGAGGACATGATCGCCGCCAACACCCCTGCCGTCAGGAGACCGGTGAGTATTGGGTTACCGACGAGAAGTTTGAGCATGTTCGACAGCACCGCGGCCGGCGGAATTCCCCAAGGAAGAAGGCCACTTGCCCAGGCTCCGATAAGCACACAGGGCACCCAGACGATCATGATGAAAATGGGGTGCGCTACTACAGTCAGCCGAAACGATTTGGCACTCCTCGCCGTCAGCCAATGCTGGAATAGGTGCGGGAACATGCCAACGCTCAGGGGAATGAACAGGTAGCTGATAAACATGGCGAAAGTCATGCCGACCTCGCGTTCCGCATCGACCAATTTTCCTTCGGAATTCTTCTTCTTAAAACCGATATCGACAGGAGTGCGGGAATAGTGAGGATGTGTGCCTTTGACCTGCTCCAGAGCTTCTGCGTCGAGCACCTTGCCAACGACTTTCGGTTCCGCAAGTTCGACGATTTTCTTGGTCTCTTGATTCATTCCGTAGCGCTGTACCACAGTGCCGGAATCGGTAATGTAGGCGGGAACTTTCCCGGCTTGCTCCAGTCCACCCAGACTCTTCACGATAAAAGCGAAGGCAACCAACCCCATGACCATGAAGATCAGCGTCTGGAAGGTATTGGCCCAAGCCGCACCTCGAGATCCTCCAGCGAAGACATAAGCGAGCACTACCAAACTGACGACCAAGCCACTCAACCACGGGGGCACGCCTCCATCCATCAGCGGAGAAACGTGCGGAAAGAGATTCGGAAATGCTCCGGAGGTCACCGGCTGGATCGTCTTACCCGCGCCAATGATACCAATGAGAAGATAAGGCACGACCATCAGCACCAGAATCGGAAACAACAGGTAGCCGAGCCCGTTGGACTCGAAGCGATCGCGGAAAAACTGGATCTGGGTCACGTAGCCATGCTTCCGCCCATGCGCGTAGATCTTGATCCCGATGAGAAAGAAGCAAGCCGCGTGGATCAGGCAACTGATCGAGGCCATCAGGCCGTAGGTGCCGATGCCGCGCTCGAAAGACTTGCCAGTCGAGCCGACCAGAGCGAACGCCGTCATCGTCGTTCCAAAGACCGACATGAGAAGTAGGAACGGGCCAATCGAGTGGCTGGCCACGAAGTAGTCCTTCGCCGTGCCGCGGAAGAGCTTGTTAGAAAACAGGCCCAGCCCAAGAAGCAGGGAGAGGTAGAGGCAGATGACGATCAGAACGGTCATTTTGCTACAGAATACGCCTGAGAAGGACGTTGTGGCTAGAAGTTCCCGCTAGAAACCCGGCAAGGGAGCCAGTCTTTTCAAGGGGATGCCAGAATTTCAGTTCCGATAGGCGTGGGAAGCCTCCAATGCCCCATTTTTTAGAGAGCCCGGGCGGGAAAAGGCCTGCCTCCCGCCGATCAACCTCGAATAAATATCCCTACTATATTAACCATGTATTTTTTGTTTCGCTATAATTCTTTCTTGCCATCATATTGCGCTGACTGATGACTGCGACTGCTACGACAACTTTACCTAAACGCCCTACTATTCAGGGCCTTCATACGACCACCTGGAACTCCTTCGTCACGAACTCCAGAACTCTGGATTTGCCCTCGATGGCGCTAATCACCGTAACTTTACCTTTAGTAGACCTCGCCATATGCCGTCCTGATGTCCCCCGGATAACTGCTGATACCCTACCCGATAGCTAGCATTACTTTACTACCTACTATTGCCCCCACTTGCTAGTCTTGGCGTAAGCTAAATAACAGATCAAAAGGCCATCCCATCTGTCGGGATGGCCTCTTTCTTTGTCGTGAAAATTAGCTACCCTCGACCCGAATCGTCACGGAACGGGCGTGCGCATCCAGCCCCTCGATGCGCGCGAAGGCATCAACGATCGGAGCCGACTTGCCGATGCTGGCCTGATCGAGACGAACGATGCTGGTACGACGCTGGAACTGATCGACTGTCAGACCCGGGAAGGATTTCCCTGCTCCTCCAGTCGGCAGTTCGTGGCTCGGTCCGGCGAGAAAGTCGCCCACCGCCACCGGTGAGAGGTTGCCTAGGAAGATGGCCCCAGCGGTCCGAATCTTCGCCATCAACGTATTCTCCCGCTTCGCGATCAAGGTGACGTGCTCTGGCGAGTAGGCATTGCAGATATCGATCGCCTCGTCCATCGACTCAGCAAGAATCAGAAACGCCCCCGCCTTGAGCACGGCCTGAAGTTGGTCCTGACGGCTCAACTCTTTGACCTGACGCTTGATCTCCGCCTGCACGTCTTCGAGAAGCGTCTCACTGTCGGTAACAAAGCCGATGCCGCTGTCGCCACCGTGCTCTGCTTGGGCCAAGAGATCGGCGGCGATAAAGTCGGCGCGGCCAGTCTTGTCCGCCACCACGAGGACCTCGCTCGGACCGGGGAGAAGATCGACGGCGACGGTGCCAAAGACCTGCCTCTTGGCTTCGACAACGAATTGGTTCCCAGGACCAAAGACCTTGACCACCGGAGCGATCGACTTGGTCCCGTAAGCCATGGCCGCAATCGCTTGAGCTCCACCGACCTTGTAGATTTCGGTCGCTCCGGCTAAGGTAAGGGCACAAAGCAAAGCCGGGTGAACCGTGCCGTCGGGACCACAGGGCGTGCAGGCGACGATCTCGGGACAACCCGCCGCCTTGGCGAGCGTGCAGGTCATGATCGCAGTCGAGACCAACGGCGCGCTACCACCAGGAATGTAGCAACCGACCCGCTCGAAGCCTTGGTAGATTTCCCCGACACTGGCACCCTGGGCATTCGTTCCGGACCAGTCCTTGCGCAAACTCTTCCTAGCGAACTCGAGGACGTTGTCGTGAGAGGCTTTGAGTAGCTTCTTGGTCGCTGCATCGACCTGCTTCTTCGCCACAGCTAGCTCGTCCTTAGACACCCGCAGGGTCTTCGCTGTCAGGACCGCTCGATCAAACTTCTTGGCGAAACCAATCAAGGCCTTGTCCCCGTCCTTCTCGACCCCGGCAAGAATTTCGGTCACTGTGTTGCGCACGGCATCCGACGGAGCCGCCCGACGGTCGAGCTTGGCAATCTGGGAACGGTAGGTTCGCGAGGTATATCGAAGGACACGCATGGCGGTAAAGAAAAGGAGCCGAAACTAGCCCCCCGTTTCCAATCCGCCAAGTGAAAGTGGTAGAAGAGATAGAGGCAGCAGTTCGACCCATCGGTGCCGCCAGACGGAAGCCGGCCACCCAACTCACCTCGGCTGCAATCATGGTCGCCCAGCTATCTGGCCCGTTCGGTTGAGCTCGCTCGCGATCTGAGCTCGTATCAAGGCCTGCGCCGATTGTCCAAAGACCGACGCCCCGTCCGGCGCGAGAACAAATCGAAAACCTGTAACCGGCTACCCTTGGTGAGACGCCGTCTGATCGATCAATCGATGCGAGGATAGCCGATCTCCAGGGCGAAGCCATCCAGCGCCTTGCCATCTTCACTAACCAAGACAGTTGGACCTCCTACGATCAGGAGTGCGGGTGAATCTCAGTCGGGATTACCTTAGGGCTGAGACACTGTCGCGGTCACTGACTCCTTGCGAATGGTGAAGGCTCGGTAGAGATGGAGAGTTTGGTAATCTACCTCTTTGTTAAGGGCGTTGAAGATCGGCCCCAATGCCTCGAGTCCGGTGTCCAGTTGGGCGAGGGCGGCGGTGATTTGGTCCTCGATTTCTTGACTGTAGAACTGACGCGGATCGAGCTCGAGTTCTCCGGCGGCTATGGCGGTGGCGATGTGGCTGGAAATGGTGGAGACGGCGAGGTCGCGGGTTTTGGCAATTTCCTCGATCGACTTCCCTCCTTGGTAAAGGCGGAGGGTTTCGAGGGTAGTACCCGTGACCGCCCCTTCGGCCTTCATCTTGGGAGGCGGAATGGGCAGGGCTTCTTCGATGGGAAATTCCTGTTTGGCGTTGCTACCTAGCCATTTGGCGATGGCTTGGAGGAAGTCGTTGCCGAAGTCATCGCGTTTCTTTGCCCCGACTCCGGGGACGAGAAGAAGTTCATCGGCAGTGGTAGGATAGCGTCTGGAAAGGTAGCGCAGGGTGATGTCTCCGAAGACGACATACGGCGGCACACTGCGGGCGTCAGCGATGGATTTACGCAGGGTGCGGAGTTCGGCGAACAACCCTTCGTCGCAGCTGATCGAGCCAGCTCGGGCGGTTTGGCCCGGTGAGGCTTCGGCCATTTTTGGCAGGTGGAGCTGGATCGGCGTGGGCCTCTTCAGCCACTCGCGACCGGCTGGGGAAAGTCCGACGGTGGGGCGGTTGCCGCCGGAATCTTCTGCGAGTCCGATGCGGATGAGGTGACGACCGACGAGGGCCATGTGGGCACGGGGGATGTCGCGCCCGATTCCGTAAGTGCTGAGCTTGTCGTGCTTGTAGCGGCGGATTCTTTCGGTGTTTGCGCCAACGAGCACTTCGATGCCGTGGTTGAATCCGAGGTTGAAGCGCGAGGCTTCGTCGATGCGGTAGAGGCAGGAGAGAAACATCTTGGAAGCGAGGGTGGCGTCCCATTCTTCCATCGGCGAGAGGCAGTTGTCGCAGGAGCCACAGTTGTCGTCGGGGATGGTTTCGCCGAAGTAACCGAGAAGGGAGGCGCGACGGCAGGTCGAGACTTCGCCGAAGTCCGCCATCTTGTTGAGCTGATCGCGCGCGACTTTCGCGGCCTCAGGGTCAGCGATTTCTTCGAGGAAGCGGAGGTTCTTCATCAAGTCGCCGCGGGAGAACAGCAGCAGGCAGTCGGCGGGGAGTCCATCTCGTCCGGCCCGACCGGTCTCCTGGTAGTAGCCCTCGATGTTCTTAGGCAAATCGGCGTGGATGACGAAACGAACGTCGGGCTTGTCGATACCCATTCCGAAGGCGACGGTGGCGCAGACCACGTTGGCCTCGTCGCGGAGGAAGGCGTCTTGGTTGGCGGCTCGGACTTCTGGAGGAAGGCCAGCGTGGTAGGCTAGAGCGGTGATACCTTCGGCGGCGAGGGCGGCGGCCATGGCTTCGGTAGCCTTTCGTGAGCCGAGGTAGACGATGCCGGATTCTCCGGGTCGCGAGTGGACGAATTCGAAGACTTGGCGGATCGGCTTGGCCTTGGGGATGACGGCGTAGCTGAGGTTAGGGCGGTTAAAGCTAGCGAGGAAAACCTCTGGAGCATTGAGCTGCAGTTGGGTGATCAGATCATCGCGCACTCGGGCAGTGGCAGTGGCCGTCAGGGCAAGGAACGGGATGTCGGGGAACGTCTGCCTAAGCCTGGCGAGTTGACGGTATTCGGGGCGGAAGTCGTGGCCCCATTCGCTGACACAGTGGGCTTCATCGACTGCGACGGCGGCGAGTTTCCAGGTTTTGAGATCTTCGATGAAGCTGCCGCTGAAGATACGCTCAGGTGCGACGTAAAGGAGCTTGTATTGGCCCGCGCGCAGGCCGTTGATGCGTGCTTGAGCTTCTTCGTGAGGAAGGGTGGAGTTAAGGTAGGTGGCAGCGACGCCGTTGGCAGTGAGGGCATCGACTTGGTCCTTCATCAGGGCGATGAGTGGGGAGACGACAAGGGTCAGGCCCTCCCGGGCGAGTGCGGGCAGCTGGAAGCACATCGACTTGCCCGCGCCGGTGGGGAGAATGGCGACGGTGTCTTTTCCGTCGAGAAAGGCGGTGGCGATCTCTTCCTGATAGGGACGGAAAGCACTGTAGCCGAAGGTGCTTTGGAGTAGCGGGAGTAAGGTCACGGCAGACATGAGATAATACTGTTCCCATGAACTGTTAGGTGCAAGGTCTTTTTTAAGGAGCGCTTGTCGAACAAGGCTTGGCAACGGAACGGTAGCCCGTAAATTGCGCCAGCTGAGACCGCACGAACTATGAGTATCCTGAATGATCAGGCATTCGGTTGCCTAATTCTTCTGACAGGACACTTTATTTGCCAAGATCGAGAAAACCGAGGGATGAGAAACGTATCACTTCTCAGTGATCACATTTTTAACTTGGTTTTCCGCCCTATCATTCCTCGGCTATGGAATCAGTTGCGTTTTCACCGGCCAGATGGTTGCCGAATTTAAACGTTATCGGCTTGAGAATTTCCGTTTATTGACTGGCGTCCTCCAGATATTGGGCGCGGTAGGTCTGCTGATCGGGTTTTTGGTTCCGATCATCGGTTTTCTCGCCGCAGCTGGTCTTGCTCTGCAGATGCTGTTGGGGTTTGGAGTGCGAATCAAAATCAGAGACCCCTTGCTCCTTACCGCCCCCTCGTTCATTTTCATGCTGATGAACGGCTATCTCTGCCACTCCTTCTATCAAAATCTATTCTAAAATAGCCACCACAAGACTCATCACCAGCATGGCAAGAGCCGGAAGAAATTTGGTCATTGGATCTCTGACCTTCAGATGGGCAATAAGCGCTCCGGCCATGAGAAGAACGATGATCCCAGCTGCCGGTTGAACCACTGACGGAATCCATATTCCGGCGACTAAGGCGACGGCACAGGCTACTTTGAGAAACCCAATCACATAAACAGCCCATCCGGGGAGTCCATAGTTAGCGAACTCCTCCTTCAGATTAGCCGCATTCCCGCCTCGGTACTGAGTTGATTGAGAATAACGCAAGATCCACACATTAAAAATACCTAGCGCAATGATGATCTGAAGAGCGATGCTGACTGTGTCCATCCTAGTATAGTAACCGGTTTGAGTTCGTTTAGAAACGATCTCTCAAGAGAATACGTCTCAGCAGAGAACCAAGTTGCTAAGGATAGTGCCCCAACAACCATCAGCGACGGAGCCAACTATGCAAAATGTAGCTTGTCAAGGGTGCGGGCGGCACAGGGCGTGGTGAAAATGGCGGTGTCGCCAGGGCGTAGCTCCGGCACATCGAGACGCGGGGCGACCTCGGTTCCGGCGAGGAAAATGCATTCACGGCATTTCGCACGCCCCCGGTCCCCAACCACCGCATCCGATCAAAAATCAAAAGCTACCTACGCGGATCGTGTCATCGTCGTTCGCCGTATGAACGTTCGGAATCGTCGTCCCGGCAAAGCGGAGCGGCGGGTGTCGAGTGGTGAAGAACCATCGGGAATCGGCGTCATGGACAGAAAACGCTCGAACTACGGCCTTCTATCGACCAGTGGCCGACGCTACTCTCCCCTGCCCGACCGAGGCTGGCGGCGAAGTTGCTTGTTGCGACTGCGATGCTCCTTCTGCTTGCGGGCGAGCCGCTTCTGGCGAGGGCTTCGGGTCTTCGCCTTGGCCTTCATCCGGCGGACAAACGTCTTCCGGCCCTGCTCGGCCTTGGCCTGACGCTCCTTGGACTCGAGGCGCTCGCAGAGTTCGACGCGGGCGACGTGGCGGTTGGCGCTCCGGCTCCGGCTGTCCTGGCAACGGATCTCGACGCCACTCGGACGGTGAAGAAGTCGGACACAAGACGACACCTTGTTCACATGCTGGCCACCGGGGCCGCTCGAACGAATGAACTGTTCCTCGAGGTCACACTTTTGCACCCCGAGGCGTTTCATACGCTCGGCTAGCCGTTCTTTGTGCTGTTGGGTGAGGATCATGTTCGGAGAAAACCCGCGACTTTTTAAGATCGCACACTGCGGGGTTCGGGCAATGGATTAGGATGGGTCTTGGGTGATGTCTTTGGCGAACAGATACTCTTGCATCGGCTCGTGCTCTTGGTTTTCCTGATTCGCCACGTAGAGATTCTCCAACTATTTCCTCCGGGGGCTCGAATGGCTAGCGGCTACCGCCCAAGAGATCTAGCAACAGAGACCAACAAAATTCGAAACCTATGTCACACGGATTCGTTCTCGATCAAACCCGATGGGTTAAAGGCCCCATGCGAGACTTCGTGGAGGACTTGAACGCTGGATGGCGAAGCAGCGGTGATGGGGTGCTTCCCGGCTTGCCGGAGCCTTGGATCGCGCCGGAGCGGGAACTCGTGGGAGGGCGTGTTCCCGAGCATGCGTCATCCAAAGCGGGCGCGAGCGAGCGAGCGCCAGCACTCCAAACTTGGGTGGCGGGGTGGCTGTGTTTTGGAGTGCTTCCGACTTGGCGGAGCTTTGGATTGCGTCGGAACGGGAACTCGTGGGAGCGGCTGGGAGAACGTGTTCCCGAGCACGCGTCGTCCAAAGCGGGCGCGAGCGCCAGCACTCCAAACTTGGGTGGTGCGGCGGCTGTGTTTTGGAGTGCTTCCGACTTGGCGGAGCTTTGGATTGCGTCGGAACGGGAACACGTGGGAGCGGCTCGGCAAACGTGTTCCCGAGCGTGCGTCATCCAAAGCGGGCGCGAGCGCCAGCACTCCAAACTTGGGTGGCGCGGCGGCTGTGTTTTGGAGTGCTTCCGGCGTGCCGGAGGTTTGGATCGCGTCGGAGCGGGAACTCGTGGAAGCGGCTGGGAGAACGTGTTCCCGAGCACGCGTCGTCCAAAGCGGGCGCGAGCGCCAGCACTCCAAACTTGGGTGGCGGGGTGGCTGTGTTTTGGAGTGCTTCCGACTTGGCGGAGCTTTGGATTGCGTCGGAACGGGAACTCGTGGGAGCGGCTGGGAGAACGTGTTCCCGAGCACGCGTCGTCCAAAGCGGGCGCGAGCGCCAGCACTCCAAACTTGGGTGGTGCGGCGGCTGTGTTTTGGAGTGCTTCCGACTTGGCGGAGCTTTGGATTGCGTCGGAACGGGAACACGTGGGAGCGGCTCGGCAAACGTGTTCCCGAGCGTGCGTCATCCAAAGCGGGCGCGAGCGCCAGCACTCCAAACTTGGGTGGCGCGGCGGCTGTGTTTTGGAGTGCTTCCGGCGTGCCGGAGGTTTGGATCGCGTCGGAGCGGGAACTCGTGGAAGCGGCTGGGAGAACGTGTTCCCGAGCACGCGTCGTCCAAAGCGGGCGCGAGCGCCAGCACTCCAAACTTGGGTGGCGGGGTGGCTGTGTTTTGGAGTGCTTCCGACTTGGCGGAGCTTTGGATTGCGTCGGAGCGGGAACTCGTGGGAGCGGCTAGGGGAGCGTGTTCCCGAGCGTGCGTCATCCAAAGCGGGCGCGAGCGCCAGCACTCCAAACTTGGGTGGCGCGGCGGCTGTGTTTTGGAGTGCTTCCGACTTGGCGGAGCTTTGGATTGCGTCGGAGCGGGAACTCGTGGGGGCGGATGGGAGGACGTGTTCCCGAGCATGCGTCATCCAAAGCGGGCGCGCGCGCCAGCACTCCAAACTTGGGTGACGGGGCGGCTGTGTTTTGGAGTGCGCCGGAGACGGAACTCTTGGGAGCGGGCCTTCCCTACCCAGTGATCCGACGTTAGAACATCTCCAACTGCCCAGCAGCATGCGCGACACGGGACTGCGAGTGAAAGCGAACACCGGCACCTATCAGCCGGACGGCCTTACCGCCACCTCGAGACCAGCCTTCTTCGAGCAGTTCGGTGAAACCGGAGACCTCAATGTCCGAGGCTGCACGCTGGGTAGTGGTGACGGAGAAATCCTCGAACTTGATCTTCACAAAGCGCTCGCGGATCATCCGATGATCGTGCTTTGAGGAACAGTCCATAGCCAGTTCCTCGATGATTGGAACCAGTCGCCTGAGCCCCTCCTCAGCTGTGTCTACATTGATGGGAAAGGTCCGCTCGTTGCTGACAGACTTTACCTCGCGGTGAGGCCGTACGGGCCGTGAATCCCTGCCCCGGCACAGCTCATGAAGCCGCTGCCCGAAGTGACCGAAGCAGCGATCGAGTTCGACCAAGGAATACTGCTGCAGATCTCCACAGGTATGAATGCCCATACCGGTGAGCTTCTCCCCTGTCCGCTGGCCAACTCCCCAGATCTTGGAAACCGGAAGTTGGCGAACAAAGTCGTCAATGTCGGCCTCGGCAACTTCGAACTGGCCGTCGGGCTTGCGCCAATCGCTAGCGACCTTCGCCAAGAACTTGCTGGAGGCAATTCCTGCGGATGCGGTCAGGCCGGTAGTCTCCCGAATCCGCGTGCGGATCTCCTCAGCTAAAGAGGCTCCGCTGCGGTCCGTAAAGTGAGACACATCGAGATAGGCCTCATCAAGGGATAGCGGCTCGATAAGATCTGTATACTCGGCAAAAATCTCACGAATCCGCTGGGACTCGTGCTTATACAGATCGTGTCGGACGGGCAGAAGAACCAACTGAGGACAAAGCTGCAGCGCCTTGAACACTGGCATGGCTGAGTGGCATCCGAACGCCCGAGCCTCGTAGTTACACGTGGTCAGGACTCCCCTACCGCTCCGGCCACCGACAGCGACCGGACGCCCGCGTAAGTGCGGCTGCTCCCGCAACTCGACCGCCGCGTAGAAGCAGTCCATGTCGATATGGATGATCTTGCGGATTCGGCTTTCCATACCCGACCCTCGTCGCTCGGCGCATCCGATCAAGTGCTTTTTTGAACAGTCGAGATTTCAATCATCCGAGTAGCCAATCTTCGGCGATCTGCTTTCGACTCTTGCATCAGTGCTCCTTTGTGTCGAACGCAAGGATGCAACATCCGCCCGTCTCTTGACCCATCCTGCTCTCCAACTTTCCGAGGACCGACCAGCCCTCGTTCTTGCTCCGATGCAGGAGATTACCACCCTGCCGTTCTGGACCTGCGTGGCTGCGCGTGGCGGGCCGGATCTCTATGTGACCGAATACTTTCGGGTGCATACGGACTCGACTCCGGAACCAAAGATTCTGCGCTCCTTGGACCAAAACCCTAGCGGCCGTCCGGCGTTGGCGCAGATGATCGGCCGGGACATTCCGGCCATGGTGCGGACTATCGGCCAACTGCTTGAGCACCCGGTCGCCGGGGTAGACTTGAACCTCGGTTGCCCCGCACCGACAGTCTGTTCGAAGCAAGCCGGAGGTGGCCTGCTACGAAACCCCGCAGAGATCGATTCGATCCTCGGCGCCCTCCGCGAGGCGGTGCCAGCGGATCGAGCCTTCACTGTCAAGACGAGGATCGGGTGGCAAGACCCAGCCGAATTCGATGAACTCCTCGCCGTCTTCCAGAAGCACTCCATCGACGCCTTGGCGGTTCACGGTCGCACGGTGAAGGAGCGTTACGCCACGTCGGTCCACTACGACCGAATCCGCGACGCCGTCGAGGCGATGGACTGCCCGGTATTCGCCAATGGCAACATTGTCTCGCCCGAACGTGCCCAACAGGTGGTGGTCGACACCGCAGCCGCCGGCCTGATGATCGGTCGGGGGGGGATTCGAAATCCGTGGCTGTTCGACCAGATCCGGGGCACCCGCTCGACCGGCCCGACTCTCCGCGAGATGAAGGCCTACATCGAACACCTTTCTGAACAAACAAAGCCGGCGAAAGGCTATGACGACCTACGGCACACCAGACAGTTGAAGCGCTTCCTCAACTACATCGCGCAGGGCATCTCCGACGGCGAGTTCCTTACCGAAGTCCAGCATTGCCAAGACTCCGAAACATTTCGGGAAATCTGCCAGCGCCATCTCGATTCCGACGAACTTCTTCCTCCGGATCCGCCGACAACGACGAAGTATTTTCAGGGGTTGTAGGGGAAAGTTGGTGAGCGGGGGCGCACTCTGGAGCGGCAGGATAGCGCCCCCCTACCTACTTGCTCTTCACTTTAGCCTTCTTCTTTTCCTGCTTCTTCAGTTCCACGCCGAAGAAGTCGTTGAAGACGGCGCGGTAGACCTTGCGCTTAAAGATAGGTAACCAAGCGATGTCGAAGTCTTCTGGGAGTATCCACTGGTAGGAGCGGAACTCGGGGTGCTTGACCCGGATATCGATGTCGCTGTCGCTACCGCTGAAATGGCAGAGGAAGTAGGTCTGCTCTTGGCCGCGGTAGATCTTCCAGCGGAGCCGCTCGCCAGCGAAGAGGTAACGGTAGCCGCTTTTCTCCTCGATTACTTTGAGGTGCTTTTTCTTCACCCCGGTCTCTTCCCGAAGTTCGCGGAACATGGCCTTTTTCGGGCTTTCGTCAGAATCGATTCCGCCTTGGGGAAACTGCCAAGCGCCCTTGGTATCCTTTCGCTGGCCGACGAAAATTCGTCCGTCCTCCCGAATGAGAATTGCAGCGACGTTGGGACGATAGCGAATCATGACAATGCGAATGTGTTGCCATGAGGCTACCCCGCAACTAGAAATCTTGTATGCCGTTCAGTCAACCTCTGCCTCGGATTCTCGCGCTCATCGTCGGGCTATTTCTGTTGGTCCTCCTGATCGCCGCTGCAGTGCGCTTAACCAACGGCGAACGGCAGGTGCAGAAGATCCAGGAGAAGCTATTCGTGGCGATCGAGGGCAAGGACTGGGACGATTTGGCGGGGCTGCTTCATCCTGACTATGAGGACCGCTGGCAGTTCGAGGCCGACACGGTCGTCGAGGCTGTGACCGAAGTTCGGGAGCACTTTCTCCTCGTCGATATCGAAGCCGGGCCACCAGCGACCGTGGCCTTGAGCAAAACCGATGAGGGAGTTCGTCGAGCCGAAGTGAAGCACGCGATCACCCTCGACGGTAAGGGCAGTCCGATTTCGCAAGAAGTGGTTAGCCGGTGCCGGGCGCTCAAGACTCCGTTTATTTTCCAATGGGAGAAGACCAGTTGGACTCCGGGGTCGTGGAAGCTCAGGTCTGTTGAGCAGACTGAACTCCAGATCGACGCAAGCCGATGGCCCTAGGTCTGGCGATCGAAAGGTCAGGTTAGATTTGTATTGATGCGCCATTCCCGACTGCCTAGCCTAGTCCTCATGCGCGCCGTCCTTCGAAGCCTCCTGTTCTTCGCAGCCCTTTTGGCTTCCATGTCTCTGTCCATCCAAGCCCAAACAGAGCCAACACCAGAACCCACCCCACCCCAAAACGAGTCCACTAAAAAAGCGGACGACAACGAGGAAGAGGGCCGGCCCCACCTTTGGGTCGCGCGGATGATGAGCGGCAACTACATAGTGCGAGTCGATCGCATCGCCTCCATAGGTAAGCACGAATACATCGCCAACGGCGCAACTCGGGTGATCGAGGTCACCGTGACCACCAATTCGTCTGCCATCGCTAGATTCTACTACCTCGATGTCGCCACTGGATCGACGATCTCGGCAGCCAAGGAAGCCGGTCGCCATGCTGGCAATGAAGGGATTCTGTTCGAAGTGACCAAGGACTACCCGAATACCACCCACGCCCACACCATCGAATTCCGGTTGCGCAGTGAGGATGCGGTCAACAGTCTCTACTCCAATCTTGCCCGCACAATGGAGACGGGCAAAGGCCGCCGCTACAACGAGCCGAGTGAGTAGTAGGCGAGAAAGTCTGTATTTTTTTGAATCAAGTGGCCAAATCTACGGTCCAATCATCTATGTAAGGGAGAACTTCCCGACCTCAATCGTATGAACTATCGAATCCAACAGCTCATCGCCGCCTTCATCGGCATCGCCAGCGCCACGGCGCTCACCTCCTGTCAGACTGCCACCGGGCAGGGCGCAGGAATAGGAGGAGCCATCGCCGCGCTCGGAACCGCCGTCATGAGCAACGAAGACGACACTGGCGACCGCCGCAAGGACATCGTCAAAGCCGCAGCCATTGGTGCCGCGGTAGGAGCCGTCGCCGGTAACTACGTGGAGAACCAGCAGCGCGGAGGCCAAGCCTACCCAACTCAGGGTGGCGACTATGGTCATCCTCGCTACTCGAACTCGACTCCCCACCGGGAGATGGGCACAAACTACCCGGCTCCCCATGGACGCACGCAATACCAGCAGCAGCCACAACACCAACAGCCGCAGGTTCAGCAGACCAACTACGACCAGTATCCATTCGGCCAACGCACCGACAGACCAGGTGTCGTCTTGAGTCCCTACAGCCCGCACTGGAAGATCGACGTCACCGGCTTCCAAAGCGGTGAAGCAGTCATCGACCCGAAGACCGAGCGCATCTTCCGCGTTCCTTGAAGCCACGAATTCTTCCTGCTATTCGCCCACCCCGACCTCGATCATGCGACCGAGAATCGGCAGGTGGGCGAATGTGCGTACGGAGGTCACGCCATCGCCGTTCAGCGCACCTGCGTAGGCGGCAGACCTTTGGATAAATACGGATATTTCCGGAGAACCAAGCGCATCTATGTTACCGCCGAACTGGAACCTTCGAGGCTTACTTCAAGTACCTTTCCTAATACGGGAAGATGCAAGAACGTCCGGCGCAAAGGCTTCCCAGCCGAGAGAATAGCTCCTCGATAGGCGGCGAGTTGGCCGGAATGTTTAGGTGGCAAGTTGGTCTCCGGATCTGTCCCAGGGTAGGCCTTGTGATCAAGGATGACCTGCTCGCCGTCAGGCAGGGTGACCAGGTGATCGATGATCCCCGTAAGAGTCTGGCCTGCTTCGTTGTGGTAGGTGAACGGCACTTCTACTGCGGATGCGGAGCCGGGGAAGATACGCGACAGCCAGCCAAGGTAGCGATCGCTGGTGAGTACGGCCGTCTCAGCCGAGACCGACTTGAGGAGATCCCAGTGGGCGAGAATTTCCGAGGCAATCTCGAGCCGAGTCTCGGTGGTGCGGCCAGGATGGAGAATATCGGTGGCGTAGAAGCGGTGCAACGCGTCGCCTAAATCGCGGACATTGGCATGGCCAATATCGAGCCGGCCTGTGCCTAGATCGTTGCTAGAGATGGTCACGGCTTCAGGGATAGCTGGCGCGGAGGCAGGACGAACTAGGCCGGGGAGACGAGTGGGCTGGTCTTGCTCAGCAACCTTGGCGAACCATGGCACGGTCGCTTCCGAGTCGGCAGGCTCGGCCTTGCTGAATTCGGTGATGCTGTCACGCTTCGAGGCGACAGCGTTGCGCGGATCGATGCCGGTGGTTCGGTGGATCCAAGAGAAGGCCGGATCAGGAAGCGCGACCGCCTTGTCGAACGGTAGCACATTGAAGTCCCGAGCTCGGGTCAGAGCGACGTAGAGCATACGGAGTTCCTCGGCCTGGCCGATCTGCTCACGACGCTTGCCATAATCGGAATCGAGTAGCGCATCGATCAACTCCCCCCCCGAAGTCATCGGGTCGAGCGGGCTGATCCAGCAACGCAACGTCCGGTTGGCCAGTGGGTCGTCGAAGTTGAGCTGGTGACCGTCAGCGAAGTCGGCGTAGAGCCCGAAAAGACCGAGCCTTCCGGGGTCATCGAGCCCGTAGTTGAGAACCATCGGCCACTCTAACCCCTTGGCCCGGTGGTAGGTGCCGATGTGAATGGCGTCCGTCTGAGGATCGATAAGAACGGTGTCCTCACCGGCTTCGCCCAAGTTCTCGAGGTGTAGAAAGAGACTGGCCAAGGTGGCGGGAAGTCCCTCGTCACGGCAGCGATCCTGACAACTACTGATGACGCCGCGCAACCGCTCAAGGTTAGCTCGGCGCTGCGCCGCGCGACGGGCGGTGGGTCCCCAGCCAGCGACGTGCTGGTAGACATCGCAGAGATCGACAGCACGGTCGAATAGGCCTAGGACGGAGAGCCGCAACTTGTCATCAAGGGCCGCATTGAGCCGAGCGATCTCGGGCGAACGCGGGTCATCGACACGCCAAGCTCGGCCAAGTTTCGCGTCGTCCGGATGGTCGCGCAGATGGTCGAGACGGTCGAGCAGCCAGTCTTCGCCCTGTTCCTCAGGATGGGTCAAGGCCACGATCTCCGCGGTGGCGAGAGTGTCACCGTGATCGACCATCCTGCGCAGGGCGGCCATGGCGAGAACACACTCCGGCGTGGCTAGTAGTCCGGCATCCTTCACCGCGACTTCGATTCCCCATTCGGCGAGAGCTTCGGAGATAGCTGTGGCTTGCTTGTTGCTCCGAACCAAGATGCCTATGTCCCCGTGACGTAGTGGCCTTAGGCGACCGACATTGTTCTCGCCATCGACACTGGACTTGTCCGTTACCTTGATACCTCGGGCGAGAATGTCGGCAACTAGGCGAGCGAGCGCCCTGGGCTTCTTGTGCGTTTCCCCCGGTGCGTGGAGCTTCTTTGGGCGGCCCTCCTTTGTCTGATTATCCGATGCCAACCCAGCGAACTCGACGGCCGGCTGGTCTTGCTCCGGATCCTTCTGGCGATGGGCGACAAGACGAACCTTTTCAGCGGACAGTCCCATCTGCGTGGCAAACGGTTGCTCGAACAGATCGTTGGCAAATTCGACAAGGTCGGGAATGGAGCGCCACGACTTGGGAAGACTCTCGCGCTGAGAGATGGCGTCGCTCTCGAGGACCGCGGTCGTCAGTTGCGGATCCGTGCCGCGGAAGCCGTAGATAGCCTGTTTGACGTCGCCGACCCAGTAGGCTGTTCCCGCCAATTCTGCAAGCTGACGGAACAGCGCAAGTTGCAACGGACTGGTGTCCTGAAATTCGTCGACCACGAGTAGGCCGATCTCTTCCGACAAGATGTCGCGGACGGTCGAGTTGGTTCGTAGGAGGTCGAGACAGCGCACCTCGAGGTCGGCGTAATCGACTCCGCCGCGCTTCTCTTTAAGCCCGGTGAAGGCATCCATTGCCTGAGCGGCGAGGCGGAAGATGCCGTCGAGATAGTCGCGGACATTTTCGTGCAGACGCGGGTGCAAACGGTGTCCTTCGGCCGCAGCTCGAACATCGGCTGCCAGCTCGTCACCGCCGTCCCTTTTGCCGGCCTCTGCGACGGCGAGGCTTGCCCATAGCTTCCACGGAACGTTTCCCATACCGCGACGAAACGTGTTCATGGCCTCGCTGAGTTTCGCCAAATAAATTTCCTTCGTGATCCTAGTCGTGCCGACTCCGCCTTCGATCGCTTTAATCGCGTCCTCGACTGCCTGACGAAAGGCGATGTCCATTTTGCGCCCAGCGTTCTCGTCCTGAGTGGGAGCACCGGCCATCCATACCGCGATCATGTCGTCAGCATTTTTCTTGCCTAATTCCGCGACCTCGCTGGCTGGGATTTGGTTGGTGCGGGCGTTTTCGATGATCTGGCCGACCAGCTTCCGCCAGCGGTAGCCACCGCTCTGCCAGTCGGACTCCGACAGGACATCACCGAGTTGGTTGAGCCGGAGTTCTTCCTCCATATCAACACTGCTGGCGATGGCTTGATCGAGGAGGAATGAGGTGGTCTCGACGTCCAGAACCTGAACATCGGGAGCGATGCCGGCCTCGAAGGCGAAGCGCTGCACGATGGCGCGGCAGACGCCGTGCACGGTACCGATCATTCCGGCTCCCATCTGCTCCGCCAAGTCTGGACGGTCAGCCTTGTACAGTGTCTCGCGGATGCGCTCCTGTAGTTCGTTGGCGGCAGCGTTGGTGAAGGTCGTCGCGATTAGCCCGGAAGGTGGAACTTGCCCGGAGGCAAGGGCTTCTCCGACGATGTCGGTCAGCCGGTGGGTCTTGCCCGATCCGGCACTGGCGGTGATAAAAGTAAGGTCCAAGGTGGGAGTCGTTGGAGTTGTCTAGCGCTTCGAGGCTGGCCAGCCATTGAGAGCGGTGTAGGGACTGTATTTGGCGGAATCGTCCGGAGCCTTCCAGATCTCCAAGCCGGCTGGTGGAGTGGAGTCATCGCCACCCCAAAGACCTTTGGCGGGGAATTCGATAAGACCTTGAGCAAGCTGTCCTCGACGCCAATCGAGGGCGCGTAAAAATCCGTCCCAGCAGCTCTGCCACTCGTCGCCCTCACCTCCGGGAGCCACGAAGTCGGCATCGCAGAATAGCTTGTTGCTACGGGCGAGAAGGCGGGAGCGATTGAGAATGAAGTAGGCGCAAGAGACCTCGGCGTCTGGATCGACGGAGCCATGCAGGAAGCCGTAGACGGCAAGCTGCAGGTGCAGGTTCTTGCGCACCTGATCTTTGCGCCGAGTGAGCCCGCCGAGCTTCAAATCGACCACGCCGACACGTCCATCCTCGGTTCGCACGACGAGGTCGATGAAGCCTTTGATTTCGTTCCCCCTCGGAAATTTAGTGATGATCTCCTGCTCGGTAGCGGCATGCTCGATACCGGCGGAACGGAGGTGACGAAGGAGCTGCCAAAGCGCCGTCTGTGCGGTGTGGAGTAGCCCCGTTCGGGTGGCCTCGGAACCGGGCACGAGGAACTGAGCGGCGCGGTCGCGCAGAAGCGGATCCCACTGCGCCTCGACCCATCGAGCCAGACTCTCCTCGTCAATCTCGCGCCAATCACCGGCCTCGCTTCCCGGGCCAAAGAGCTTGGACATCAGGGTGGCAAGGAGCGGCTGGGCTCCCACCTCCTGCCCCGGATCTCCGGCGTCTGGGGCAGGCTTCTCGGGGTCGATCAATTCCTCGACGAACTCGTGTAGAAGCGATCCTTGGCGAAGAAGATTATCCACGGCGCGCCACTCGAGGAGGCGACCTTTCTCGAGCTTGGCGACCTTGCCCAGCGTCCATTCCCCGGGAGAGAAGAGTTCCTTATCAAGGCTACTAAAGGAAGCCCGCTCGAGAGGTGCGAGACGGTTGGGTTCGGCCAATCGCCAGAACCGACGAGGCTTGGGAAGGCGATGAACCGGCAGGTCGTTCGGCGTCTCATTCGACATTAGGGCGACCTCTCCATCTACGACCACGGCCTTCCCCAGCTGGTGGACAAGCCGAGTCACTACGGGCGGATCAGGCAACGGTTCGCCGTCTTTTTGGGTTGGCTGGAAGATGGTCAAGGTCTTGCCACAACGAGCCAAGGGACGGGCAAGGCGAGCGGCCTGAGCGGCGAGAGACACGGTAGGATCCAAAGGAACGCAACCTTGAGTGGCGAGCCAAGCGAGTTCCCCCTTCGACCACACAGGACGATCCGCAGGCATGGCGGGAGGCGCCCACCAAAGCACGTGATCAACCTCGTGGAGCACGTGCGCAGGACGGCTGTAGCGGGTGGCCGAACTGAGTTCAGCCTCGCTCTCTCGGCAGGTGCCAGCGCTATCCAACCAGATGGCCAGCAGACGCTCCCACTCTTCACGCACAAGCCGTTCGTCGTCAAGAAGACGCAGTGATCTAGCGAAGCTGTGGCACCGACCAGAGAGCGCTAAGTAGAGCCCCGAGTGGATGCGCGCAGCCTCCTCGGCAGCACGCTCCTCGGGCTCGCCCTCGTCCGGAGTTTCGGCGACCTTCGAGGCATGGCTTCCGACACCCCCTGCCCAGTTGCCGAGGGACTCGATGACCTTTGCGAGTTCCCCTGCGGGAGCACCGTCGGCGGGGTCGTAGGTAGGGCTAGGTAGCCACTTGGAGATGGACTTCTTCAGCTTCTTCGGAGCGTCGCCACCCTGTTTCTCGGCTTTGGCCTTGGCCTTTTCTAAGGCTTTGTTCCAAGCGGTGTTTTCGTAGCCTGGGCTTTCGTTGATCGCCTTCCCTAGCAAGAACGGTAGCGACCCCGCCAGCAGATACGGTCTGTGCATCAAGTACTCGAGGTATTGCTGAGGATGGAATGGCTTCCAGAATAACCTCGTGAGTAGCAGTGGTAGCTGGAACACCGCCGATCCCGACAAATTGATCGAATGGCCAAGGCTCGCCTGTCCGGCATCCCTGATCGCTTCGTGAAGCAGTGTCTCTTCCCCGGAACCGACGATGAGTGCGATCGATCCCGACCGGTCCGCGCTCTTCTCAAGGTCCGTAAGCCGGTCACCGAAGTGTCGCGCTAGGACGCTCGGAGCCTGAGCAGAAAAGATCTTCACTTCTGAAGGGAGCGGAGGCGTTTCGGAGTCCCCCACAGGCCACTCTACCCCCAACTCGTCGAGTAGCTGGCGCCAGAGGAGCGGAACGGTCTCGGCGCCATCGACCGACTTTAGAGTGTGGATTCCGGTAGTACTTCCGGGCTCAGCCAAACGTTCGCGGATTCTCGCGATTCTCTCGGCTGGACCGAAGCCGGTGGCCTTGTCCTGAACGAAGTGGGGCTCGACCGCTACCAGGTCGCGCAGCCGGTCCGGTGAGTCAGAAAAATCCGCGCTCTCAGCCAGTCCAGCCAGACGTAGATCATCGCGCCGGCGGAGTAACACCAGAGCCGTCGCGAGAGGATCTCGTTCGAATGAGGCAGCGAAGAACGGCGCGTCCTCGATGGTTGCGGCGAGAGCTTGTCTCCAAGAAAAGGCCCGACCAAGAGAGATGGCCTCGCCCGGAGGCAAGCCCAATGCTTGCTCAAGCACCGCAAATAGCCCCTGAGGCCCTAGCACCGATTTGCCAATTCCATCCGCCTGTCGTGAGGCAGGACAGCCGTCGAGATCGATTCCGAAAATCAGGTCCATGGTGCTAGGGGAGGCCTCATTCTAGTAGGGAGCGGAGACGCCGTCAAAAAAATTGGGATCCCAGAGCTTCACACCCCTGAGAAGCTACCAGGATCCCGCCCCGCCCGAAGGCAGGGTGATTTACGGGGGAATCGAAATTGTGGGCGCGTACGATTAACGTTTTCTTTGCCTTACTGCAACTCATACAACGGCCGTGCACAAATTTCTTAGCAACGGGCCTGTAGATCTTTGTCAAACAGCATAGAAATCGTCTTTCCTTGCTCTTTGCGCCTACTTCCCGCAACTTCGCCCAATGCTCGAGAACTCGAACCTCGCGACTGTCGATTGGGTGATTATCACCCTCTATTTCCTCGGAATGGTTGGCGCAGGGGCCTACTTCTATCGACGTAGTAGCTCGACCGAAGGTTTCACCGCCGGAAGCCGCACCGTGCCAGGCTGGGTCTGCGGACTATCGATCTTTGCCACGTATCTAAGTAGCATCAGTTACCTCGCCATCGCTGGAAAATCGTTCGCGTCGAACTGGAACGCCTTCGTGTTCTCTTTGTCCATCCCGCTGGCAGCTTGGGTCGCCTCTCGCTACTTCCTCCCCTACTACCGCCGCACAAAATCGATTTCCGCCTACGCCAGCCTCGAAGACCGTTTCGGCACCTGGGCCCGGGTCTTTGCCAGTAGTTTCTACCTCCTCTACCAGATCGCCCGCACCGCCGTGGTCCTCTACCTTATGGCCCTGCCCATGCAGGTCATCTTCGGGTGGGATATCGAGAAAGTCCTACTCATCACAGGAGCCTGCGTCATTCTTTACTCCCTAACTGGTGGCCTTCTCGCCGTGCTCTGGACCGATGCCATCCAAGCCATCGTCTTGACCGCCGGTGCGCTCCTTTGCCTAGCCCTCATGCTCGGCCAGATTCCCGGTGGCCTAGACACCGTGACCTCGGCGGCGGTGAAGGCCGACAAGCTCTCACTGGGGAGCTTCGGACCATCTCTCAGCAAATCGACGTTCTGGGTGGTGCTGGTCTTCGGTATCGTCGAGAACCTGAAGAACTTCGGCATCGATCAGAGCTACATCCAACGCTACGTCGCCTCCCCGACCGAAGCCGAAGCCCGCCGTGGCCTTTGGTTAGGAGCTCTACTCTATGTTCCGGTCAGCGCCCTGTTCTTCCTTATCGGCACCGCCCTGTGGAGCTTCTACGCGGACCAGAACCAAGCCCCTGGCCAGGGAGAGCTCATCACCGTCCGCCAGATCATCGCCAAGCAAGAACTCCTGCAAGCGGGCGTCTCTCCCACCGACCCGACACTCGCCGGCCAAGTCTTCGAAGCAGCCCCTGCCGTTCCAGATGCCAAGATCGGTGATCGCGTCTTCCCCCACTTCATTGCCAACCACCTCCCCGCCGGAGCCCGTGGTCTACTGATCGCAGCCATCTTCGCCGCCGCCATGAGCACCGTCTCGACCGGCCTCAACTCCTCAGCGACACTCCTCATGAGCGACTTCTACCGCCGCTTCCTGCAGCCCCAGGCCACAGGAAAGCAAGAGATGCTCGTGCTTCGGCTCGGCACCATCATCTGGGGAGTGCTCGGCACTGGACTTTCTCTTGTTCTGGTCAAAATCACCCAGAGCGCGCTCGACACCTGGTGGGTACTCTCCGGCATCCTCGGTGGCGGCATGACTGGACTATTCCTTCTCGGCATGCTTAGCCGCAGGGCCACCCGAACCGCAGGTATCACCGGACTCCTCGTCGGCATGGCCGCCATCGCCGGACTAACCTGGGCGAAACTCGTGGGCTCTCCGGTCGTGCACGCAAATCTCATCCCAGTTATCGGCGTGCTTCTCATCCTTGCCGTCGGGCTTAGCACTAGCCGGATTCTGAAGGGCAAGAATCTAACTTCGTGAGCGATGGCCTCGTTAATCGACTAGAAGGGGGCTCGTGCTGAAGGAGCAATGAAGAGCTGAAGTGCTTGGCGGCGAAAGAAGCGGTCGGTCTCGATTTCCCGTGGAATGTGGTTTCGAGTGCTGTTTGGACGTTTGGACGACGTGTTCCCTAAGTGAGTCGTTAGATTCTGGATTCTGGCGCAGAGCGATCCGATTGAAGATTGAAGCGCGCTCTACCGTAAACCACCATTCTCACCCCATTCGATAGCTCTATTCCGGCCTTGTCCGGCCGTTGCACGCGCACAGGCGTCAGCGGTTTCGTCATAGTCTGACCCTCCGCCCCTTGTCAATCCCGCCCCGAGTTCCCGACGAGTCAGGAGGGAGGGTGCAGGGATCTCGGGATGCTGATCGTTGACTCCAGCGCCCTGTGCCCTGGAGTCTTCCCAACCCAACGCCACTTCGAACAGCTAGCCAAAGCCTTCTACGCCAGCACAAATTCTGTTGCCGCTTCACACCATCGCTCGCCTGTAGCTCTCTTGATGCTGACATAGATGTCCAGTCTCGGGGTTCTGCCTCCGACGGCCGCCCACCGTTATCACCCCGCCCCGAACCCCGACGAGACAGGAGCGGGGGCAGGGATCTCGGGATGTTGATCGTTGACTTCAGGGCTCTTTGCTCTGGAGTAACCTCGGCTTAACGCCTCGCGCCCAGCCTTAATCACTCGCCAACTCTAATAAACATACGCGAACTCGTTCGCATTAAACAGCAGCAAACAGACGTCAGCCAAGGCTCTGGTTGCCGGCGATACATCGGACGCCTTCGTGTCCGGCTGGTAGTTCTTAAACACCGGCAAGATCTCCTCGTATTCGAACTTCTTGCCGCTGAATTCTTCGACCAGAGACCGAGTAATCGATGTGGGGTACACCACCGGCTCAGGCTTGTGCTCCGCATGATGAGTTTCCATCTCGCCGAGAAACGCTGTAAGCTCCGCGATCTCGTCTTCCGTGGCTGCTCGAGACAAGGCTAGCCGGAAAGCCAGGTCGATCTGCTCCCCCGCATCCTGTGTCTGCTCTTGCAAATGCAACGCAAAGGCAATCGAACGGTCGGTCGAAACGTCGCTATTCAAGAGCGTAAATGCCTGAGGCGAAACAGCAGCCGAGTCACGCATCTCACACGACTCATTCGGGTCGGCTTGGTTGAAGATCTGCAAGAACGGATCACGCATTCCCCGGGTCTTGTAGCCATAAATCGAACGCCGATTGCGCTCCTTGGGCGTCACCGATGGCAGGTAAGCCGGGGACAGCGAGAACTGCACCATGCGTGGCTGGAAAGCCACCTCCATATTGATTTCGGGTCGGGTAGGAAGACCTCCCATCTCGAGATTCAACTCGCCGGTAATCTGGAGCATCGAATCGCGAATCTCCTCCGCAGTCAGCCGCCGCGGCTGGAAATACGCCAGAAGCTTGTTGTCCGGATCCTTCTGCTCCAACTGACTCATCTGCGGATGTACAGTCGACATACGGTAGGTCTCAGATGTCAGGATCAGGCGATGCAGGCCCTTCAGTGACCAGCCGTCTTCGACGAAGCGAGAGGCCAACCAATCAAGCAGTTCCCCGTGCGTCGGAAGTGCGCCCTTACCACCGATGTTGTTCGGATTCCCCGCAATAGCACGGGGGAAATGGTAGCCCCAGATTCGGTTCACGATGGTCCGAGTCGATAACGGATTCTTCGGATCCGCCACCCACTTGGCAAAGCCCAAGCGCCGCCCCTCCAGTGCAGTAGTCAAGGCGAACGGGTCCTCGGCAGTTCCATCTGGTGAGGGAGTCATCGTCACGCTCAGAACCCCCGGAGTCACCGGCTTGCCCTTAGCCTCGACACTACCGCCGGTCAGAATGAAATTCTCTGGCACCCAGTCGTTCTTGGGGTTCTTAGGGATGCGAAGGTGTCCCGCATTGGCAGGCTTCAGAACACCATTAAACACCGACTGAGCGAGTTCCTGTGTGCGCTCTTTGCGGCGCGTCCAGATGCGCACATCTTGCTCACGCACCTTGAGACGTCCCTCATCTTGGTGGTCCAAGCCGATATGTAACCGCGGCTTACTGGCATCATCATCGATCTTCTTGCGAGCCTCATAATCGACATACTCGAGGCCTCGCTCGGCATACCACTCCTTGGCCGCTGCCTCACGCTTGGCTACAACTTTGAGCCTTTCTTGATCGGCAAAGCTAAGCAACTCTTCAACCAAGGCTTCGGTCTCCTCGAATCCACCACAGTTCTCCTCTTCTAAATACGGAGCCGGTCGCTCGACCGGGTACGTGCCAGCGAACGCCGAATACATCCGATAGTAGTCTTCGGTCGGAAGTGGATCAAATTTGTGGTCGTGGCATTTGCAACAGCGCATCGGCGTTCCCAGAAACGTCTGGCCGACGCCGTTGACCACATCGTCGAGGAACATCTGACGGGCCACATCGACCTCGACCATGGCATTGTCATACGCGCCGGAGCGGAGGAACCCCAAGGCCACCAACATCTCTGGATCGTCGGCATCAATCTCGTCCCCAGCCAACTGCTCGAGGATAAACTGGTCGTATGGTTTGTCGTCGTTGAACGAGCGGATGACGTAGTCTCGATAACGCCAGCCATTTGATCGTTCGTAGTCGTTCGAGAACCCACCGGTGTCCGCATACCGAACCACATCCAACCAATGCTGAGCCCAGCGTTCACCATAGCGAGGGCTGGCGAGTAGTCGGTCAATCAGAGCGATGTAAGCGCCATCGGCATCGTCTGCGGAGGCCGCCACGAAGGCAGCGACCTCCTCGGGCTTCGGCGGTAGGCCAGTCAAGTCGTAGGTTACTCGCCGAATCAAAGCCCGCGCATCAGCTCGCGGTGCTTGCTCGAACCCAGCCTCGCCCAACTTGTGCTGAACGAAGGCATCGATCGCATGAACGTCCGCCTTACCCACGTCGGGAACCTCGGGGTCGGTCAGCGGCTGAAAGGCCCAAATCGCTTCATCCTGATAACGCCGATAAGTCCAGCCGTCGTCGAGCCCGCCGATGGTCTCGACTAAGACCCCCTCGTTGGTCCGCTCAAGAGTCCGCTCGAATGCTTGCCACTCAGCTAGCACCTCATCGGACGGCCAAGGCGCGCCCCAGTTGATCCAGTTTTTGACTTTCTCAATCTGCTCGGTCGTTAGCCTATCATTCTCCTTGGGCGGCATTTCATAGTCCGGATCAACCCACTCAATCGCTGTTGTCAGAAGGCTGGCATCTGCGTCCCCAGGCACCAACACCTTGTTCGAAGTCTCTCCGCCGGCGAGAAATCCCTCCAACGTGCGTAGGTCCAAATCGCCCTTCAACTTGCCATCGTCTCCGTGACAGCCATTACACTTTTGCGCTAAAATCCGCTTCACGTGCAGAGCGAACACCCGCTCGCCTCGCTGCACATCAGTCATCTTGTTGAAGTCCTTCTCGATCTCGCCAAAGGCAAGAATCGGAAACAAACAGACAATGAGAAGGAGAGTTAAGCGCATGGGATTACAGTCTTCCATTTTGATAGATTCTTTGGATTTCTTCAGCACCCAGAGCTTCGGAGAAAAGCACGAACTCGTCTAGAGCACCATTCAAATTTCTTACCGCGAACTTCGCTTCGTCGCGCATCGGTTGGCTCCAGTTGCCAATCGTTGCTCCACCAAAAACGATAGGCGAAACGACCTTTTCAGGCTCGAGTGTAAGACGGGAGATTTCCTCACCATTAAGGAAGTGCGCTACCTCTCCGGATTCGGAATTGTAGGTTACCGCCAGATGCGACCAGAAGGCACCCACGATGGTATCAGAAATTGGCGGAGAGTAGACGACTTGATGTCCACTACCATTCTCAGGTCGGATCGAGAAATGAACGCGACCGTCATCCATGATCTGCCAATGCGGCTCGCCCGGCTCGTAACTATCGGTCAAAAACAGAGAGTTGAACCAGCGATCCAACTCATGAACCTTCACCCACATCGCCATGGTAATTGCCTGATACTCTCCAGGAATCGAAAGCCGCACCCGACTCCCTGTTTTCCGAAAATCGACAGCACTTTGATCATTCTCCCAGCGGCCTCCTGCCCGTCCTGCGGCGACGATCGTCCCGTCCAGCTCGGTGTCTCCCGTAGCATTTTCCAATCGCCGATGCCAACCACTCTTGGCATCGGTCGGATAGTAAACCACTGTTCGCGGATCGTTCGCAATACGATCTCGCTCGACGTTCCATCGGTCCCTTGCTAACTCCACCCCGCTCTGTCGGAGCCGCTCCATGTCCTCGATCCCAGCGAACCTTTCGGGCTCGGCTGGCTTGTCGATCTCCGAGCCATCATGCATCCGCACCGCCTGACCACCAAGTAGCGATTTCTTGCCAGTCGCCCGATTCGAGAACCACTCGACCTCGCCATCCAATACATGGACTTCCGTCGAATAAGGACCGATGTCCAAAGCGAACTCGGTCCCCAGATCCACCACATCTCCGGATCCTGTGCGCACCGTAAATCCACGTGCCGCCACAGGCACCTCCGCCCGAAGCTTACCGGAATCGAACGTCATTTCCATCGCCGAGACAATACCAAACTTCGCTTCACCCTCGACCACAATAGACACCCCGCTAAAGCTATCGATCTGAACTACCCCGGATACCAAGTGAAGCTCTCCCGCAGGAAGTAGCTCGCCCTCGGCCGGCTGGTACTCTCCACGCCAGACCGCATCAGCTTGGCTAGTTAAAACGGCAAACCCACTAGCGACTTTCTCTTCGACTTGAGCCAAGTCCACACGCTGCTTTCCCCCACCCCTCGACCACGTCCCTAGCACCACGAGACTCGCGACCAACGTAGCCGCCAAAGCGAGAAGTGGTAGCAGGGCATTCCGCGAGTTCGTGATGAAATCCGAACGGACCTCGCCACCGCTGTTTGCTATGACAGCATCACCAGCACTCGCTTGGCCCAGGATCGTGTGCAATCCGGTCCGCTCATAATACGCCTGCCGAGCCTCGACATCGACGTGAAGCTCCGCTTCGAGACGAAGAAAATCCGCATCATCAATCTCGCCATCATGGAGATCGTCAATGAGTTGAAAGAGTTCTGTCTTCTTCATGACGAAGCGGGAAATTCGGGTGAGGATTTACTAATTTCGTCCTCGATGCACTTTTGCAGAGTATTCCGAACCCGGTGTAGCGTGACCTTCAGGCCACTAGGACTACGGTTGTTCTTCTCGGCGAAATCTTGTAGCGGGGCCTTCTTAAAATACCGATGCATGACCAGGTCCCGGTGATTCGGGTTCAGCTTGTCGAGACAATACTTCAGCGCTCCCTGACGTAGATCGAGATCCGGATTCAGCTCCGGGATCTCCTCGGCAAAGATCTCTTCTAGCTCCTCACTGAACACTAACCTCTTAGCATCCCGCGCCTGCTTCTTGCGCTGATTCAATACCTCGTATCGAGCGATGCTGAACGCCCACGCCTTAAAATTCGTTCCCACCTCAAAGTGGTCCCGCTTGCGCCAAAGCGTCATGCTCGCCTGCTGCGCCACATCCGCCGCCGAGGAGTCCCCCGGCATCAACGACTGCACGTAGTAACGCACATCGAGATAATGCTCGGTCAGGAGCGCCACGATTGTATCGTCGTGGGACCTGCCTTTTCTGCCCGTTGGGCCGCTGTGTTGGGATCGAGCCATGACTAGCTAATAAAATATGTCCGCAGGCGGCAGAAAGTTAACATAGCCGACTCAATGATGTGCGAGTATTCAACCATGCCAGCAAGGGCCGGATTGGGATCGAGGTAGGCTGACTCGGCAGGCATTGCGCTGCCGGGTGAGGGGTAAGGTAGATGACAACCGAGCGATCTTCGGCGGGTAATTCGGCGAGCGAGTGTTTGATCGTTTGATCGCCACCGCGACAAGTTGGCCTTACTAAGCGCGGGACTGGTGCGGGAGTGTAACGGTTCTTCTGTAAAAGCTACTAGCCCGGAAATCTCACAAATAGAGAGCTTGAGCGGCTCCAGAATTCGGTAAAGCTATGTTTATCAACGACATATCCTACCGATGAAGACCGCCCAAGCTCAGACATCCTGTAATCAAGAAACCTT